>ENA-UOOK01001729-UOOK01001729.1-fermentation-metagenome-genome-assembly--contig:-NODE-1729-length-28272-cov-5.648120_pt1 | contig 28272 bp, 26 predicted proteins | sample MGYA00245777_ERZ724023 | MGnify/ENA primary metagenome ERZ724023 (study PRJEB28704, sample SAMN03018312) | fermentation metagenome | biome: anthropogenic terrestrial biome; feature: soil; material... | reverse complement strand
AACAATAAATTAATTCAAAAGTAATTATATTAATACGAAAATACAAAAGAAAAAAAGTGCAGATACGAGTTTTCATAAAAGCAAAACTTAAAAAACTGGCAAACAAGCAAAACAATAAATTAATTCAAAAGTAATTATATTAATACGAAAATACAAAAGAAAAAAAGTGCAGATACGAGTTTTCATAAAAGCAAAACTTAAAAAACTGGCAAACAAGCAAAACAATAAATTAATTCAAAAGTAATTATATTAATACGAAAATACAAAAGAAAAAAGTGCAGATACGAGGTTTCATAAAAGCAAAACTTAAAAAACTGTAATTTAATCAAATCAAAAAAATGATAAAATAATAAGAATAAAAAAACGCTAATAAAAATAAAGAGTAATAAAGGGAATATTAATGAACTTTAAATCGGGATTCGTTTCAATAATTGGCAAACCAAATGTGGGGAAAAGCACACTTCTCAACACTCTTATTAAAGAAAAGGTTTCAATTATTTCGCCTAAACCACAAACCACACGAAACAAAATAATAGGAATATTAAATGATGAGGAATATCAAATAATTTTTATTGATACTCCCGGTATTCACGCGAGCAAAACTAAACTTGATGAGTTTATGCAAACTAGCATTAATAGTGCAATTAGTGATGTTGACATTGTTTTATTTTTAATTGACGGAAGCAAAAAAATTTACGAAAAAGATGTTGAAATGGTAAGAAAGTTTGATAAAGAAAATGTGATGCTTATTATAACAAAAACTGACATTGCAAAAGAAGAATTACTATTTCCGCAGTTAGAGGTGTTTAATTCGCTAGAAAATATTAAAGATATTATTCCTATCTCTGCTCATAAAGGCAAAAATATTAATCTATTATTAAAAAAAATAAAATCCAAACTAAACGACAATATTAAGTATTATGAAGACGATATCTACACCGATAAGCCAGTTTCATTTTTAGTCAGCGAAACAATTCGTGAAAAATTACTTTGGAGACTGCGTGAAGAAGTGCCACACGGCATTGCAGTTGAAATAATTGAATTTAGAGAAAAAGCGGAAATATGCGTTATATCTGCAGATATCATTTGCGAAAAGAAAAGCCACAAACAAATTATTATTGGTAAAAATGGCAGTATGCTAAAAGAAATTGGTACGCTTAGCAGAGTTGATATAGAAGAATTATTAAAAAAGAAAGTGCTATTGCAATTATTTGTTAAAGTTAGGGAAGAGTGGAGAGATAATAAAACCCATTTAAAAAATTTAGGTTATGATGAGTAGTGCGGAAGAATATCGAGTAACAGGCGTAGTTATTGGCGGGTCTAACTATAGAGAAAAAGATAAATTGATAACGATTTTCTCGCTGGAGTTGGGCAAAATTTCTGCGCTGTTAAAAGGTGTAAACGGTGCTAATTCTAAATTAAAATATGCTAGTCAGCCTTTTTGTTTTGCGGTTTTTGAACTTGTTAAAAAGGGTGATTTTTTTATTGTTACGCAAGTGAGTGCTATCGATAATTTTTTTGAACTAACAGAGAACTACGATAATTTTATAGAAGCATCGTATATGTTAAAATTATGCAATAACTACATAAAATCGGGTATGGTTAGCGAGCAGTTATTTATTAGTTTTATTAATTGTTTAAAAGCAATAACTTATGATAACGCGTCTGCTCAGGTTGTGGTTGCACAATTTATCTTGCGATTTTTAGATTGCTTGGGTTACGCACTAGATTTTTCCACTTGCTCAAAGTGTGAAGCAAAATTATATAATGGAAATTTAAGTTTAGTCCATGGCGGACTAATATGTGAAAATTGTTTATCTTTTGAAAAAAATGATTTTAATGTTCAAGAAATAGGATTAAAAAAACAAGAATTCGCATATCTCAAAATCATTAATAATACAACTCCTGCAAAATTGAAAAATATTAAGGTAAAACAAATAGTAGCAGGGGAACTATTGAAAACTTTAAAAGATTATTTGGGATATGTTTTGAATTAAATATGAAGTTATAACGATAATACTATGTTTAAACCTTTATCAAGCGGAAATGAGCGAAAATAAGTTATAATAAGTTTTTATGGGACAAAAGCATGATTAAAATTATTACCTGTAAAGTAGATATAAAGACAATGATTTTATAGTACAAATAAGGACAATGGTTTTATAGTATATAATAAAGACAATGGTTTTATAGGAACATATAAGACAATTATTTTACACACACACTAAAAATTGTATGTTTTATAAAATACAGTAATTTTAAATATATTTAAAAATTTATATTTTTAAAACAACTTTTAGTTTATTTTTGATTATATATTTATAAAGCACACTTTTAAACCTAAAATTTATATGTAAAAAGATTAATCTTAAACTTTTTTCGTTTTATAACTTTAAACTTTTTAAGTGCTAAAAAAATACTGCTTATTTTTTTAATTTTTTTTAAGCTTGAAACTTCAATATTTTTCAAAATGTGTGGAAAAAACAGTTGTTTTAAAAGGGTTTTTACTTTATACTTTAAATTGTAATGAAATTATTAGGAGAGAAATTATGCAGAAAAAATTCGTTTATTTATTTAAAGAAGGCAGTGCAGATATGAAAAATCTGCTTGGGGGAAAAGGTGCAAACCTATCTCAAATGACTAGCCTTGGACTACCTGTTCCACAAGGATTTACTGTTACAACAGAAGCTTGTAATAAGTATTATGTAGATGGTGAAAAGTTAACCCCAGAGGTTGAGAAACAAATATTTGTTGCATTAAAAAAGATTGAAAGTGAAACAGGCAAAGTTTTTGGCGATGCTAAAAATCCGTTATTGGTTTCTGTTCGTTCAGGTTCTAGAGCAAGCATGCCGGGTATGATGGACACCATTTTAAACCTTGGACTTAACGATAAAGTGGTTGAAGGACTTGCAACGCTAACTGGTAATGTAAGGTTTGCGTATGATAGTTATAGGCGATTTATTCAAATGTTTGCGGATGTTGTTATGGGTATTAAACGCGAGTTATTTGAAGATGAAATGGACAAAATTAAAGTTGCAAAAGGTGTTACAAAAGACACTGATTTAAACGACTTAGATTTAAAGAATCTTGTTATAAAATTTAAAAAAATTTATGCTAAACATAAAGGCGAAGAATTTCCAGAACAACCAAATGTTCAATTAATTGAAGCAGTTAAGGCGGTTTTTAGAAGTTGGAACAATGAAAGGGCTATCGCTTACAGGCGAATGAACGATATCCCAGCAGAGTGGGGAACAGCAGTAAACATTCAAAGCATGGTGTTTGGGAATATGGGTGATGAAAGCGGAACAGGTGTTGCGTTTACAAGAAACCCAGCAACGGGCGAAAAAGCGTTATTTGGCGAATATTTAATGAATGCTCAAGGCGAAGATGTTGTTGCGGGAATAAGAACTCCTAATCCTATAATAGAACTTGAGAAACAAAATCCGGCAGTTTTTAAAGAATTTGTTGATATTTGTGATAAATTAGAAGATTTCTATAAAGATATGCAAGATATGGAGTTCACCATTGAAAATGGCAAACTTTATATGCTTCAAACCAGAAATGGAAAAAGAACTGCAACTGCTGCTTTAAAAATTGCAATAGACCTTGTTAGTGAAGGCAAAATTAGCAAAAAAGAAGCGCTTATGAAGATTGAACCAAGGAGTTTGGATAGTTTACTTCACCCAACCTTCAAACAAGATGCTCTTAAAAAAGCTAAAGTTCTATCACATGGCTTGGCAGCAAGTCCGGGTGCGGGATGTGGTATAATCTCTATATCTCCTAAACAAGCAATGAAATGTGCTGAAAGAAAAATCCAAACTATTTTAGTTAGAACGGAAACTAGTCCAGAAGACATTGAAGGCATGGCAGCAGCCACTGGAGTTCTAACAGCAACAGGTGGTATGACTTCTCATGCAGCAGTAGTAGCACGCGGAATGGGGATTGCGTGTGTGGCTGGTTGTGAAGGTTTAAAAATTGACGAGAAAAACAAAGTTGTAACCATAAATAATAAAAGTTTTAAAGAAGGCGATTATATTTCTATTGACGGAACGCTAGGTAATGTTTACGGCGAAAAAATCGAAACAGAAGAAGCTAGCATTTCTGGTGACTTTGCAACTATCATGGCTTGGGTAGACGAATATACCAAATTAAAAGTTAGAGCAAATGCTGACACTGCAAAAGACGCTCGTCGTGCAATTCAACTTGGTGCAGTGGGAATTGGGCTTTGCCGAACCGAACACATGTTCTTTGAAAAAGACAGAATTAAAGCAATTCGTGAAATGATTGTGGCAACTAATTTAGAAGAGCGCGAAAAAGCATTAGGTAAACTTTTGCCAATGCAAAAAGGCGATTTTTACAAACTATTTAAAGAACTAAACGGAAAACCATGCACAATTAGATATATTGACCCGCCACTTCATGAGTTTCTTCCAACAGCCGAAAAAGATATTGCAGAAATTGCTAAAGACCTTGGAAAAACAACAGCAGAATTGAAACATGTTATTGAAGAGTTGAAAGAGTTTAACCCAATGATGGGCTTTAGAGGTTGCCGACTTGCAATAGTTATTCCCGAACTTGCTCGCATGCAAACCAGGGCAATGCTAGGAGCCGCCCTTGATTGCAAAAAAGAGGGAACACCAGTTTGTCCTGAACTTATGGTTCCACTAATTGGCGATGTAAAAGAACTTCAATATATAAAAGATATTATTCATGCAACTGCAAAAGAATTAATGGAAGAAGTAGGCATGCAGGTGGACTATACTGTCGGAACAATGATTGAAATTCCTCGTGCTGCAATAACTGCTGATAAAATTGCAAAAGAAGCAGATTTCTTCTCATTTGGCACAAACGATTTAACGCAAATGACTTATGGATTTAGCCGTGACGACGCAGCAAAGTTTTTAAAAGAATACTATTTTAAAAGAATTTTTGAAAGCGACCCGTTTGTTAGAGTTGATGAAGAAGGTGTTGGTTACCTTATGAGAAAAGCCGTTTCTTTGGGTAGAGGCGCAAAACCAACGCTAAAATGCGGAATTTGCGGAGAGCATGGCGGAGATCCGGCAAGTGTTAAGTTTGCCCATAAAATCGGTCTTAACTATGTGAGTTGTTCACCATATAGAGTGCCTATTGCAAGATTAGCTGCTGCTCAAGCTGTTATCTCTGAAAGTATGTAATTTCAAAAATACCGGAAAAATATAGGGTGATATTATTTCACCCTTTTATTTTTGACTATGATATATTAGTCGTAGTTTATAAGATTAAGTTGATGCAAGTATAAAGTTTTTAAGTTAAATAACATTTATAATAAGTTTAGATTTTATTTTAAAAGCAATAAAGTTTTAAGATGATTTAACTATTGGAAATTAAATAAGTAAATTTCATACAAAAATCACTTTTTTGTTTAAGTTTGTTTTTTTTAAGCTCGTTTTATAATATAGAAAATATCAATACCAAGCGTATATATTTTAATAAAGTAAAAAAACTACCTTGCGGTTATAGATAGATAAGAATTTTAAAAAAAAATATAAAAATTTAGCACAATATTTTTAGTGTAAGGACACTACGAGAAATGAAAAAACAACTGCGGAAATGCAGGAAATAAAAAAAAGAAATGTGCTTTGATACTTTAATAATTAGCTTAATTAAGTTTACAAAAACAAAAAAATAAAAAACTTTTTAAATAAAAAAGGAAAATCAATAAAAAAAGTGTATATATTAGTAGAGCACAAAATATATTCATAATTTTTAACATAGGAGGAAAGTTTTTTGCGAACAGGATTATCTAGTGAATGGATAAGTGAATTAAAAGCAAATAATGATATTATAAAAATAATATCAAAATATGCAAATGTTCAAAAAAAAGGCAAGACTCATTGGGCGTGTTGCCCTTTTCATATTGAAAAAACACCGTCATTTGCAATTAATGAATACGAACAATTTTTTCATTGTTTTGGTTGCGGAGCAAGTGGCGATGTTATTAAGTTTGTTGAAAAAATTGAGGCGGTTGATTTTTATGATGCATGTAAGATTTTGGCAACTAACTCGCACATGCAAATGCCAGAAATAAGCGGAGATAATGAAGATATTAAACAAAAGAAAAAGAAAAAAGAAACATATTTAAAAATGCTTAAAGATACCGCTAATTATTATCATATGAATTTAGTTAAAATTAGACCAATGTTAGCAATGAACTATATTAAAAAACGGGGACTAGATGCTAGCATTTTAAAAACTTTTGGTATAGGTTACAGTTTAGGTTGGAATGAGGTAGTAGATTATTTAAGTCGGCTTGGTTACACAAAAGAGGACATGCTGGACAGTGGTATATGTGAAAGAAAAAATAACAACTTGTTTGACGCACAGAGCAAACGATTAATATTCCCTATTATCAATAGTTATGGCGATGTTGTGGGATTTAGTGCAAGACTGCTCGAGGAGGCAGATTTTGCTAAATATAAAAACACAGCGCAAACATTGATTTTTGACAAAAGCAAGTGTGTTTATAACATAAACAGCATAAAAAATTTAAAACATGAAAACAATTTAAACGAAGTTATTATGGTGGAAGGGCAAATGGATGTTATTTCACTATATAAAAATGGTTTTAAAAACGCGGTGGCTTGCATGGGTACGGCGTTAACATCCTTTCATGCTCGTGAGATTAAGCGATTTTTAGATAAAGTGGTTGTATGTTTTGATGGTGATAATGCCGGCAAACAAGCAACACTAAGAAGTTTAGAAATTTTAGTGAATGCGGGATTAAATGTTTATGTGGCAGTGTTACCTGATGGACTTGATCCAGACGACTATCTTAATAAAAACAGTAAAGATGATTTTGAAAAATTAATTAAAAACGCAAAGTATTGGGTGGAATATTTAATAAATACAATTTACTCAAAATATAATCACAACAAGCCGGAAGAAAAAAGCAAGTTTATTAAAGAAAGTTTGTTCGTTATCAAAAAATTAAGTTCTGTTGCCGAGCAAGATATTTATTTAAATATGCTTAAAGAACTATCTAATATATCAATTTCTGTTCTTCGAGAAGATATGCGACTTGCAAAAGACGATTTTATTGAAGTTGAAGAAAAAAAAGACAGTGCTTTGCCCAGCCGGGACAACGCATTTTTAAAAGCTGTTAAATTTGTGTTAGCGGCTTTGCTTCATAAAAAGAAATATGCAAAAGTTAATGGAAACATAAAGGAAAGCTTAAAAAATCCTGATAACATAATGCTATATGAATACATTGAAAAAATGAACAAAGAAGGCAAAACGCCAATTGTAAGTGCGCTATTTGATATGTTCGATGTGGAAGATAATAAAGAAATATATGACATAATAAACTATGAATTTTCCGCCGAAAACGATAATTTAGATTACTATGAAGATTGTATAAAGTATTTAGTTAAAGTTGGATTAGAAGGCAAGTTGCAAGAAATTTCGAGAGCACTAACTGCGGAAACCGACCTGGACAAACGAAGACAACTATCCAAAGAAACTCAAATGATAATTTTAAAGTTAAAAGGAAATAATTAACAAATGGAACAAAGTTTTGATATAGAAATATTAACAATTTTAAAACAAATTGAGAAATTAGGAACTATTGCAGAGGACGAGCTTGGCGAACGATTGCTTAATTTTGATTTAACAAACAAAGAAATTGAAGAGATTACCCAATATTTAACGGATAGAGGAGTGATGATTGAGCCAATAGAATCCTCAATTATTAAAGATGAAGAAATTAAAAAAATAATAAAAACCGTTAAAATTGATGACCCGGTCAAAGTGTATTTAAAAGATATTGGTAGTGCACAACTTTTGTCTAGCGAGCAGGAAGTGGAACTTGCAAAACGCATATTAAAAGATGATGAGTCCGCCAGAAAAGAATTATGTGAAAAAAACTTAAAGTTAGTGGTTAGTATTGCTAAAAAATATATAAATAGAAGTAACATGCAATTTCTTGATTTAATTCAAGAAGGTAATTTGGGACTATTAAAAGCAGTGGAAAAGTTCGACCACACCAAAGGTTTTAGATTTTCAACTTACGCAACTTGGTGGATAAGGCAGTCTATAACGCGTGCTATCGCTGACCAAGCGAGAACAATAAGAGTTCCTGTTCACATGGTGGAAACTATCCATAAACTATCCAGAATAAGCAAACAGCTTATGCAGGAACTTGGCAGAGATCCGTCCAACGAAGAAGTTGCTGAACGCATGGGAATAACGCCACAAAGAGTTGTTGAAATACAAAAAATTGCGCAAGACCCAGTGTCGTTAGAAAGTCCAGTAGGTGAGGAAGAAGAAAGCAAAATATCTGACTTTGTTGAAGATGAAACTGTTAAATCACCCCTTGAAGATGCCACACAAGGAATGTTGAAAGTTCAATTAATGTCTGTACTTAGCACACTAACACCAAGAGAACAAAAGGTAATTCGTTTGCGATATGGATTGGACGATAGTCATCCACGAACACTGGAAGAAGTAGGCAAGGAGTTTAATGTAACTCGTGAGCGTATTCGACAAATTGAGGCAAAAGCACTAAGAAAACTTAGAAATCCAAACCGTAGCAAAAAATTACAGGATTTTTATGTTAATTAATCTATCTAAAAGAATGCAGGAAATTAAAAGTTTAATTTCTTATCGCAGAGTGGCAGATATTGGCTCTGATCACGGCAAAATAGTTGTGCGAGCCTTTCAAGAAAACTTAATTGATTATGCAATTTTTAGTGATATTAGTGAGAAATGTGCTAAAAAGCCAATCGAACTTATGCAAAAACTAGGGATAATAAACTATGACATAAGAGTGGGAGACGGACTAGAAACAATTAAGGCAAGCGATAATATTTTGCAGGTGATAATTTCCGGATTAGGTGGCGAAGAAATAATTAATATTTTAGACAAAAGAAATCTAACCTTTGAAAGTTATATTCTTCAACCGCAAAAACATGAAGAAAAACTAAAACATTACTTAATAAATAACGGTTATAAAATTGTTTTTGATAAAATTATATACGATTGTGGTAAATTTTATAATATTTTAAAAGCAGAAGAGGGATTAGGAAAATTAACAAAAAAAGAAATTATGTTTGGTTTAAATAATAAGGGGAGTAGCGACTTTAAGCGTTATTTAACTTATTTAAAAAATAAATATACTAAACTGCTTTCTAAAGTTACGGACGAAAAAAAGATTAAAAATTTAAAAGACAAATTGAAATTAATTGAAGGGGAAATAAATGAGTAATATTTTAAATTATCAAAAAACTGATGCTGAACTTAATAAGTTAGATAAGATTATAAATAAGGCAGAAGAATTAGAGCAAATGACAAAATTAAATGCATTTGTTAAAGAATCTCAAAATAAAAGCAATTTTTTAGAAGACTCCGCGATAAAACTTATCAAAGAGTATGATGAACTTAAAAACCTGCATGATGTGAGTACTAAAAATATAAACCAACTTATTAAAAATGATGTTTCAAAACTGGATAAAGATAAATTAGATGAATATATTAAAAATGTAAACGAACTTAGTTCTGAACTTTATATGTTAGAAAGAAATTTTAATATGTTGATAACAAAGATTAGCAACAAACTAAAAGAGTTTGAAATAACTATAAGAAATGTTAAAAAGGCGCGTTTCCGTCATAAAGAAATAAAGAGTAAGTATGATGAAAAAGTTCAAGGGATAGAACCTGAGCGTAAAAAATTGCTAAAAGACTTAAAAGAAATCGAAAAAAATGTACCTAAAGAACTATTGATTAAGTATAATGCTATTAAACAAGATGGCATTTTTCCAGTTTTTGTGCCGTTAGTGGATAAGGGTTGCGGTTATTGCGGTATGGCAATTCCAAGCGCAAAGTTTGATATTTTAAAAACAAGCGATTATATTCCATGTGAACATTGCAGAAGAATGATTTATAACTTAACTAAATAATAAAAATATAATAAATTTTATAGTAATTTCTTTTCCAATGACTTAGGTTAGTTCATTATTGTTTAAGATTAGTTGATTTGTGAGCACCTTCGTGCTCGTAAAATATGATAACAAAAGATTTTTTTGTTAAACGCTGACTCACAATTTTTTTAAAAAAACCACCGACTGGTGATTTTTTTTGGCTTTTTAATAGATAAACCAAACGCTTTATTATGTGATATATGCTTAGAAAGCGATTTATAAATTTAAGTTATAATATAATATTTTTTTAAACAAAAATTTTTTAACAAGATTGATATTTTTATCTATACCACTTTTCTTTGCTAATTTTTTAAAGTTATAGTGCTAACACCATATGATTATTTAAATTTTTTTAATTTGCAAAAATTAAAAAAATATAGAAATTAAACAAATTTGGCAACGGTCATTTTATAAAGTCGTACCCACAAAGTTCCGTTTGACCACAGTATGTGGTTTCGTTCGTTTGATATTTGTTGTCTTTCATGAATAGTGGTTTTGTTATTTCGTTGAGGTAATTTATTTTTAATTTTTAAGTTATTGAATTAAAAAGAGAGATAAATCTCTCTTTTAATATATGTTAACTCTGCACCACTGAATTTATTTATTTATTATTGTAAGATAGTTGATTTATGTAGGAGTTTAGTACTTCGTGGTCGGGTCTTAAATTTTTGGGACAAAACCTGAGAAAATAACATTATCGATGTGTGGTAAAACTTTTTCATATAGTTCTTGACTGGTTACATTGTAAGCTAGCACACCATAAGGCTTATACTTTTCAATATATTTACATGGCAAATCTTGAGCATTGTAAGCGATAAAGTCTGCATGAGCTATTTTGTTTGTTAATTTTAACTTTTTTAAAATTTTTGTTTTAATATCGGCATATTTTGAAAGAGAAGTAAACAGGCAACTTTTAATAATTCGAGTGAAATGTGGTGCGTTTTCATAGAACCATTCTAGAGTATAAGGATTGATGGAAAGAATCGCAATACTATCCCATGCATTGTATTTTGAAATGTATTGATTAATAATTTTTAAAATACTTTCTTCCATTTTGCCCACAGCACTTTCATTGAAAATCTCTAAGATTATAGGCGTTTTCCCTTGAATTACATCGAGCGCTTCACCCAGTGTTGGGATAGATAAATCGGTTTTTTCCAATTTTAGTTTTTTAATGTTTTCCAGTGTACAGTTTGCAATATATCCGTCTTCTTTAGTAAGTTTTCCAAGCGTTTTATCTTTAAAACAAACACAAGTGCCATCATCTAGCATTTGTACGCTTATAAGAATAGGAAACCCGCCTTTAACTGCTTCTTTATATGCAGGCAGTGAGTTTGCAGGGTAATCAAGGCTCACTTGACCGTAGTGGTTAATGGGTTTGTCTAACAACCACTCATTTTTCATGAAACTTGTGTAGCAATCGTCAAATCTAAGAGTGTCGAGTTTTCCCTTATCGGCAAAAGAAGAAATCAGGCTTTTTAGTTCCTCATAACTGGTTGGCTCGTTGCAGTTAGATGTGTCTGCCTTTTCTCTTTGTTTTTTTATAGATATATCTTTAAGAGATTTGTTCTCTTTAATTACATTATTCTTCATATTTTTTACGCTTCTATGGGAAGACAAAATTGGTTTTTAGAGAATTCCAATTTATGAAATGCCCATACCTTTAATTTAATTTTAATACGAAAACCAGATGATATTATTATTGTATGCAATAAAGCATGCTAATATTTGATTGAAGTTGGACTTAAAGAAATTGTCAACAAAGTATCACTTTTTAGCAACAACTAAGCCTAACATGTTTATTTTAACATTATTTAACTTTATCGCCAACAAAAATAGCACAATTTTAATAAGTTTATTAATAAGTTTCTGTTTTCTTTGGTTTTTGTTTGTGGTATACTTAAAAATATTAATTTCACTTATATTTAAAATGTGAGTGTATGATTTTTTGTTCTTTAATAATAGTAATCACTAGAATGAATAATATAAAATAAAAGCATAAATTTGAAAAAAAACATAAAAACGGAGAAACAACTTGAATGTCGAACAGAATGGACAAAATTAGAAACTTTTGCATTGTTGCCCATATAGACCATGGAAAAAGCACGCTTGCAGATAGGCTTATGGAAACAACTCAATCGGTGGATAAACGGGAGATGCGAACGCAACTGCTAGACAGTATGGATATTGAAAAAGAGCGCGGTATCACAATAAAATTAACACCAACCACTATGAAATATCGTCATAATGGCGAAGATTATACTTTAAATTTAATAGATACACCCGGTCATGTGGACTTTACTTATGAAGTTTCGCGTTCGCTTGCAGCTTGTGAAGGTGCAATTTTAATAGTTGATGCAACACAAGGAGTGGAAGCACAAACACTTGCTAATGTTTATTTGGCACTTGAAAATAATTTAGAAATTTTACCGGTTATTAATAAAATTGATTTGCCCAGCGCAGATATTGAGAAGGCTCGCCATGAAATAGAGGAGATTATAGGGCTTCCTGCTGACAACGCACCTGCAATTAGTGCTAAAGATGGAATAAATATCGAAGCAGTACTTTCCCAAGTTGTGCAAATGATTTCACCACCCAAAGGCAACGAAAATGCTCCTCTTAGAGCGCTAATTTTCGATAGCTTTTATGATAATTTTAAAGGTGCGGTATGCTTGGTTAGAATTGTTGATGGCAGTGTAAAAAAAGGCGATAAAATTAAGTTTTGCATAACAAAAAATGAGTATGAAGTAACAGAAGTCGGTATTTTCACACCAAAATCTAAAACACAAGAAATTCTAAAAGCGGGGGATGTTGGATACATTGCCGCAAGCATAAAAACGGTAAGTGATATAAAGGTAGGTGACACAATCACCTTATCTAAAAATCCTACAAATAAGCCACTTTCAGGATATAAAGAAGTTAAACCAGTTGTTTTTAGCGGAATTTTTAGTGTGGACGGAAGCAGGTATAACGACTTAAAAGATGCTTTAGAAAAATTAAAACTAAACGATGCATCGCTAGAATATTTGCCCGAGGTGTCGCAAGCGCTTGGTTTTGGTTTTAGATGTGGCTTTTTAGGGCTACTTCATATGGAAATTGTTCAAGAACGGTTAGAGCGGGAATTTGATTTAGATATTATAACAACAGCGCCAACTGTAAATTATAAGGTTTATAAAACTAACGGTGAAGTGCTTGATATTAGCAACCCTGAAAACCTACCATCTCCGCAATTAATTGATAGAATTGAAGAGCCATGTGTTAAAGTACAAATATTTACACCTCCAACCTATTTGGGAGATTTAATGAAACTATGCCAAGATAAACGAGGCGTGCATTTGGATTTGCAGTATTTTGATGCTAACCGTTGTCAATTAGTTTATAAAATGCCATTAAACGAAATAGTTTTTGATTTTTTTGATGAATTGAAATCACGCTCACACGGTTATGCTAGCATGGATTATGAACTGCTGGATTATGAAGAAAGCGAACTTGTGAAATTGGATATTTTGTTAAACGGAGACGTTTGTGATGCTCTTAGCTTAATTGTTCATAAGGATAAAGCGTATCCTCGTGGAAAATCAATCGTTGAAAAATTAAAGGAAGTTATCCCTAGGCAAATGTTTGAAATTCCAATTCAGGCAGCAATAGGAAATAAAGTTATTGCTCGTGAAACAGTTAGAGCACTTAGAAAGGATGTGCTTGCTAAATGCTATGGAGGGGATGTTACTAGAAAGAAAAAATTATTAGAAAAGCAAAAGAAAGGTAAGAAAAAGATGAGACAAATTGGTTCAGTGGAAATACCAAGCGAAGCATTTGTTTCAATTTTAAAAATAGATTAAGTTTTATAAGCCAACAAAAAAATTTTTGTTGGTTTTTTTTAATAAAAAGATTCAATTATAAATAATTTAAGATATAAGATAAACCCCGAGTGAGTTATTATCAGCATAAAAGTAAGAAATAATAAAATAAGGTTCTATATGCAAGATGACAAAAAATTAGCTTATTAATATAATTTATTTGTCAAAATAATTTTTTTAAGCAGTTTTTTTGCGTATAGAATTAAAAAAATTAAAGAATTCGTTATTAATGCTTTATTCGTGAAACTATATTTTGTTTATGTTACTTCCATGATTTTATAAAGAAAGTAGTAATCTTTTATTTTTGGGTCAAAATTAATTTTAATAATATTAAAATTAATACAAAAACCTTGAAAACTATGCTAAAATAAATCAACATGGAAATAAAAAAAGCTGGCGTTTATATTCATATTCCTTTTTGTGAAAAAAAATGCAGATATTGTGATTTTAATTCGGTAGATGATGCGTTTGATAAGCAAACAGAGTATTTGTACGCACTTGTAAAAGAAATTAAATTAAAAAATAATTTATTAAAAGATTATAATATAGACACAATTTTCATAGGTGGCGGAACACCTAGTTTTTTATTTAAAGGCGCAATAGCAACCATATTAGCCGAACTTAAAAACAATTACAATGTTTTAAAAGATGCTGAAATATCTTTGGAATGCAATCCCAATAGTGTCACTAGTGAAAAAGCGTTTGAATGGAAGAGTGCAGGGGTTACTCGGGTTAGTGTGGGGTTACAAACATCGAGTAATAAAATATTGAAAATTCTAGGTAGAATACATAATAAAAAACAATATATTAACGCTATGCAAATCTTAAAAAATGCCGGCTTACATAATATTAACACCGATTTAATGATAGGTCTTCCAAGTCAAAAGCAGAGTGACATTATTCGCGCGATAAATTTAGCACACTCGTTTGAAAGTACGCATATTAGTTGTTATCAATTAATTGTGGAAGACAACACACCATTTAAAAGGTTGGTGGAAAGTGGGGAAATAAAACTTCCAAAAGAAGAGAAAGTGACAGACGCTTATTTATTTTCTGTAAATTATTTAAGAAAATTAGATTATTTTCAATATGAAGTGAGCAACTTTTCGTTAAAAGGATATGAGTGCAAGCATAATTTAAATTGCTGGAATTTATGCGAGTATATTGGTTTTGGTGCGGGTGCGCATAGTTATATAAACTGGCAAAGATTCAATAATGAAAAAAATTTGCATACTTATATTGATAAAATTAAAAGCAAAAAAAGTATTATTGAAAATATAGAAAATGTGGAAAATGATTGGTTAGATGAATATATCATGCTTGCTTTAAGAACGGTTAAAGGCATGAATATAGATACAGTGAATAAAAAACTCAATATAAACTTTTTGCAGTCCAGAAAAACTGCTATTGAAAAATTGCAAAAAGAAAGTTTAATTAAAATTGAAGATAATTTTCTATTTGCAACGCAAGAAGGCTTTTGCGTTTTGAATTATGTAATTTCTCATTTGATTTAAAATAAAGTGTGTTTTTTGGCTTCTATAAAAATTTATTCTGCTAAAAAAAGCCGAAAACGGCTTTATAATTTCTTATCATTTTTTTATAAGTAATCGAAAAAACTTGCTGTTAACCTATAATAATTGTAAGCTTTAAGCCATATTTGAACTATTAAAAACTTTTTTAAGTTTGTTTTTAATTGTTTCTTTAACTTTTCCCATAGCGGTTTTATTATAGTTTCTAATATCCACTTCTTCTGGATGTTCTGCAAAATGTTGGCGAAGTCCTGCGGTGTAGGATAATTTTAAGTCACTATCCACATTGATTTTGCAAATATTTTTAGCACAAGCCTTAGCTAAAATATTTTCTGGCACTCCATTAACGCCTTCTAACTTTGCGCCATATTTCACGGCTGTGGCCACTATATCTTGTGGAACAGAACTTGCCCCATGCAAAACCAACGGGTAGTTTGGAAGTAGTTTTTCAATTTCTTCCAGAATATCAAATCGTAAACGAGCTTCGCCTTTAAACTTGTTAGTGCCGTGGCTTGTGCCGATAGCTATCGCTAAGCTATCCACATTTGTTGCATCAACAAATCCTTTTGCTTGCATTGGGTTAGTGTAAGCATGAGTGTCGCAACTAACTTCTTCTTCCACGCCTGCAAGTTGCCCGAGTTCCGCTTCCACAGTAACATTTCTGGCATGTGCGTATTCCACCACCTTTTTAGTGAGAGCAATATTTTCATGCATTGGCAAATGTGAAGCGTCAATCATTACATTACTAAATCCACTATCAACTGCATTCTTACAATCTTCAAACGTTTTACCATGATCAAGATTGAGCATAACAGGAATAGATAAGTTTTCAATTTCTGCTTTTACCATAGCCACAAGCGTTTTGATGCCTGCGTATTTAATAGCGCCAGTGGAACATTGAATAATGACAGGGCTTTTTTCTTCTTCTGCAGCGTGTAAAATTGATTTAAGCATCTCCATGTTCACAAAATTAAACGCACCAACAGCATATTTCCCTTTTAGCGCGTTTTCAAAAATGGTTTTAGAATTTTGAAGTTTGTTCATTGATTTTCCTTTTAAAGTCAAATTATTATTGCTTATATTACTTGTTATTGTAATAAATGGGTTATACAAAAAATGGTCAAATTAAGTATAGCATTTTTGTTTTAAAAGAAAAACTTTTAATGTGAGTATTTTTTAAAAACTAGGTAATAATATTATAAAATTAAATAAAATTTTAAAAAAATGTCATTTTTTAGTTGACTAACAGTTAAATTGCAATTATAATAAAGTTGGCAGAGTTAAGGCGAGAGTGCTAACAATTACGCATTAAGTTTGCTAAAAATATAAAAAAGGAGATATTATATGAGATTTTTGCCAAGTGATAGAAATAGGTGGGAGTTAAGTTTTTTTGATGATATAGATAATTTTTTCACACCATTTTTAGAAAGAGAAAAAACAAGTCATATAAAGGCGGATATAATTGAAAAGGATAATAACTATATCCTAGAAATGGACGTTCCCGGATATGACAAAAAAGATATATCCATTGATCTTGATAATGGATATCTTACTGTAACTGCTAAGAAACAAGAAAATGTTGATGAAAAAGATAAAAATCAAAATTATATCAAAAGAGAACGAAAACAGGTTGCTTGCACTCGTTCATTCTATGTGGGCGATATTAAGGAAGATAGCATTAAACCTAGTTTAGACAATGGAATATTAAAAATTACATTCCCAAAAATTGAACCTAAATCTACTAAAAAGCAAATTGAAATTAAATAAAAGTTTAATTTCATAAAAAGCACGGCTTAAATTGCCGTGTTTTTTATTTATATCTTCGATTATTATTTATATATGTTACCTGCCAGATATAACGATTTTATTTATTGTAATTTTTTTGCATCTAATAAGTATTTTAATATTTTATCATAATACACGAGATAGTTGCAGATTTAGCTTTTTTGAAAAATATTATCGATTTTGCTTGCGCTATTTTTTTATTAATAAAGTTTAAATGATTTCAAACACATAAAGCATGTAGATAGAAACGCACATGTTTTACTATCTCTAACTGTTCAAAAAATATAAAAAAAATTATTAAATTATGAATAGTATTTTTGTTAAGTTTAGTTGTACGCAGTTTTTCCTTCGGGCATATAAAATAAAATATTTTATCTAGGTTGTAAATCATCGTATATTTAATATTTAAATAAATATGAGGAAATTTAAAAAATTGCTTGTCATATAATGAGGGCTTTTTGCCAATGCTAATAATGTGGAAATTCAAGTATTACAATGGGTTAATGAAAATTTGCATAGTAGTGATTTTATCAATCACTTATTTAGATATATCACTTTTATAGGTGGGTTTGTATGGCTAATTGTAGCAGTAGTTTTTTTATTTTTTAAAAGTACTCGAAGGGCAGGGGTTATGTTAATAATAGGATTTAGCGCTAGTCTTATTATAGGGCATTATATATTAAAAAGCATTATCAAAGCTCCAAGACCTTTTGAAATTGATAGTTCTTTAATTAGTTTTTTAAATTATATGCATATAGCTCCACCAGATTCAGGTAGTTTTCCAAGCTTGCATGCTACAACTGCTTTTTGCTGTGCAATTATTCTAGCACATTATTTTAAAAATGGCTGGTGGTTTTTTATTCCCGCAATTATTATCTCTTTAAGCAGGATTTTTTTATGTCTGCATTATCCATGTGATATTTTAGGTGGTATGTTTCTGGGCAGTATTGTTGGATTATTTACAATTTATTTTGCAAAACTTTATAAAAAGCATGCGAAAAAAGATTGCTTTAATCATGAAAAGAAATAGACCTATAATCGCAGTCGTTTTAAAGGAAAAGAAATGAAACTATAATCGCAATCGTGTTTAAAGTTATTATTCCGTTGTAAAATCAAATATTATTATATTTTAGATAATGCAGTAAAAATAATGCAAGTGGTGCAGGGTTGACTTATTTTAGTATAATAAATCTATTAATCTATCTATCTATCTATCTATCTATCAATCTATCTATTTATAATCTACTCTTCTTGAAGGGAAAACTGCGTATAATAGAATACCATTTAAATATATAAGTTTTCTTTTTTATATTTATTGAATTGTCATCTACTTATCTATCAGTAAATTTTAGAAAGTAAAACCCAATTTTACTTAAATATTTTTTCAAATGAAACTTACATTGAAAACGAAGAGTTAGAAATATTGTTATAATTGCAAATTGTTATTATGCTTATTTTTAAAAAAAATATTATTTGTTTTATTCATTTTAAAAATGAAACAAAGTTTGATACAATTTAAGTATTAAGGAGTACGCACTTATGACATGCCCACAATGTGGTTATAAAATAAAACAACAAATGTGTCCTTATTGCAATATTACAAAAAATGAGATTGCTTTTGCAAGCAATTTGAAAGCTAAAAAACTATTAAAGGCAAACTTAAAAGATGATGTGCTTTTTTCCACCTTTGTTCCAAGGGATATAAACAAGATTAAAATGACTTGGCTAACTTTATTTTTAGGTTGTTTTGGTGCGGGGAATTTTTATTCGGGAAGGTTTAAGCGAGGATGGTTTATTCTAATATCTTTTGTATCGGGATTTTTTTTAACATATATGAAATTAAATCATTTTAATGATATTGGTTTTTTAAACAATGTTGCATCGATTGGTGGATTATTTGCAGCTTTTGCAGTAATAATGTGGTTTAGTGATTTTTTTGCCGTGCTGTTTAATAAATACAATTATCCTATTGTGCTCGCTGATAGTGAAGAAGTTAAAAAGGCAGAGCAGGTGTTAAAAGAACAGTTTAAAAAAATATCTACAATAAACGCAAGTAAAAAAAATAAAAAAGAAAAAATCAGTAATTCAAACAATAACATTAAAAAGGACAAAACGAAATGAAAACAGTTGTTGTTGGAATGAGCGGAGGAGTGGATAGTTCAGTGGCGGCGGCATTGTTAAAAGAACAAGGTTATAATGTGATTGGACTATTTATGAACAACTGGGAAGAAAACGACGAAGATGGCATGTGCACTGCTGTTGCGGATTATGAAGATGTTAAAAGGGTTTGTGAAAAACTAGATATTCCATATTATTCTGTCAATTTTTCTAAACAGTATATGAATCAAGTTTTTAGTTATTTTTTAGATGAATACAAAAACGGCAGAACACCTAATCCGGATGTGATGTGCAATCGTGAGATAAAGTTCGGCCCGTTTTTAGATCATGCAAAAATGTTGGGTGCGGATTTAATCGCAACTGGGCATTATGCAAAAACCGTTATAGAAGATGGAAAAGTGAAACTTCTTGTTGCAAAAGATGACAACAAAGACCAAACTTATTTTTTAAATCAACTTTCACAAGAGCAATTAAAAAGTGTTATTTTTCCGCTTGGCGATTTGATTAAACCACAAGTACGCAAACTTGCAGAAAAATATAATTTAAATACTGCAACAAAAAAGGATAGCACAGGCATTTGTTTTATAGGCGAAAGGAAATTCAGAGAGTTTATTAAAAATTTTCTTCCGGCAACTCGTGGCAAAATAATGGATAATAATGGCGTTGTGGTTGGTGAGCATGAGGGAGCAATGTATTACACGCTAGGGCAAAGGCGAGGGCTTAATATTGGCGGAAAGCAAGATGGCAATGGTGGACGCTGGTTCGTTATAGATAAAGACATTAAAAATAATATTATATATGTAAGCCAAGGCGAAGGCGAAGAACTGTTTTCCAAAGGATTAGTGGCAAAAGATTTTAATTGGATAAACAAGCCCGAAAACGCTAATTTTAAGTGTTATGCGAAATTTAGATATCGCCAGCCCGATCAATTTGTTACAGTATCTGTTAAAAAGGGCGAAGTGCGAGTGGACTTTGACAAAAAACAGCGTGCCATAACACCGGGCCAGTTTGTGGTGTTATATAAAGAATATAAGGGCGGACGAGAGTGTCTTGGTGGCGGAGTTATAGTTGATGTTATAAAATAATTTTTTTTAATCAGTAAAGTTTAAAAATATTTAAACTTAAAAGAAACATTTCACATACTAATAATATTCGAGCGATTCGAAATTTAATCTTATCATTAAATATTAATTAAAGTACTATTATAAAAAAATAAATGTCTTATTTGTCTAGAATGATATATTTGATTTCTACTTAGTTAAAGCACTTTACTCGTGCAATAAAACAAATTTGTATCGAAAACACTTTTTCAAATCTAATAATTTGTAGCAGTAGTTAATAATATAGCTAAAGATGATAATTAAGCAGGATAATGAACTTTGTTTGATTGAAAACTTACACACGCTAATAATTAATGTTTGCAAGCGTAAAAAATAAATAACGACAACGAAACAAGCATAAAATATTAAAATAAATGGAGATAATTTGTTAGTTTTAGAAAATAATGAAACATATATTAATTTGGTTAAAAAATCCAAGTTTATTGGAAAAATGTTTCCAGTTTTTTCTAAAGATGATTGCGAAAATAAAATTAGTGAAATAAAAGAGAAATTTAAGGACGCCACTCATATTTGTTATGCTTATATTTTAACAAATCCGCCAAGTGAAAAATGCTACGATGATGGCGAACCTAAGGGAACTGCGGGTTTGCCTATTATAAATGTTTTAAAAAGACAAAAATTGAAAAATGTTTTAGTTGTTGTTGTGCGATATTTTGGTGGTGTTAAATTAGGTGCTGGCGGCTTAATTAAAGCATATATGGAAACTTGTATAGGTCTTATAAAGAAAGCAGAATTTGTGGATTATAAAAAGTATCATATTTATGAAATTGCTGTGTTACTGAGTGATATGCAAATTGTGATAAGTTATTTTAATTCAAGTGAATTAATTCTGTTAAATAGTGATTTTAATAAACTTTCAGGCAATGTAGTTTACACTATTGCATCGATTGACGAGTTGAACGAACAAGCAATAAATTACATATTATCTTTAAAAGGCGATATAACTAAATTGCAAACAAAATTTTTAAGTGAAAAAGAGATTCAAAAAATATGGTAACAATTTATAATATTGAATATTTGCAGTCTTCCACTAAGGTGGAGTTTAGTGATGGATATGTATGCAAAATGCATTTTGATATAGTGGTTAAGTTTAAGTTAGCAAAAAATATGCAGTTAAATGAACAAGAATATGCTTTAATTTTAAAAGAAAATGAAAAATTGCTTGCCACAAACCTTGCTGTTAAATATGTTCAAAGTGCTTTAAAAACTCAAAAACAAGTGAAAGACTACTTGCAAAGAAAGAGTGTTAGCGAAGAAAACATAACGGTAGTGTTAGATAAACTAATAGAATATAATCTTATTAATGATAAGGAATATGCAAAAGCGTTTGTGCGGTCAAACAGCGGGAAATATGGTCAATTTAAACTATCTCAAAATCTGTTTCAAAAAGGAGTGGCAAAAGATATTATTGATGAAGCGCTTATGGAGATTGACAAAGTCCACGAAACAATATATAATATTGCAACTAAATACTTAAATAAAAAAGACAAGAACTTGCAAAACTTTAATAAAACTTATCGCTTTTTGTTAAGTCGTGGCTTTAAATATGATGAAGTGTCACGAGTTATGGAAAACATAAGAATTGAGTTTCAAAATAAATTATAAGCGAGTTTGGAGGAGAAAATGTTAATAGGTATTGATATTTTAGATGTTATGCGAATGGAGAAATTCATTCAAAATGAACGCTTTTTAGAAAACTATTTCACTTCTTATGAAGCAATGTATGTCAGCCAAACTATGAGAAAAACTCAAAGTTTAGCAGGAATATTCTGTGCCAAAGAGGCGTTTTTAAAAGCACTTGGAATTGGAATTAATAATGGTATTGATTTAAACGAAATTGAAATTAGTCATGATAAAAACGGAAAGCCCTTTGTTAAATTAAGTGATAATGCGAAAATAATTTTAACTACTTTTGGTGTAACCGATGTTCAAATAAGTATTAGTCACACTGATGAAGTATGCACCGCTATTTGTATTATGCAATAAAAAATTGTATATATTAAAATAATTTTATAAATATTACACAAGTTATAGTGTGATATTTTTTTACCAAAATTTGGATAAGCGAGAGGGAAATGACTGAAATTGAGAAAATGCAGTTTAAATATAATGAACATGTGAATAATATATCAACCGAACTCGATTATGTTATGAAACAAAATAATTTTTCTAAACATAATATAAGTAAGGCTAAGTGGGAAAAGTGTTATAAAAATAACACGCAATTCCACTCGGTACTCTTAGAGCTCGATAATGAATTTTTTAAGGCGAGTGAGTGTGACTTTAATAAATATATTGAATGGTTGATTAATGGAAATAAAACGCGGTGAATTATATTATGCAGATTTGAGTCCTGTTGTGGGAAGTGAACAGGGCGGAGTAAGACCTGTACTTGTTATTCAAAATGATATTGGAAACAAGTATAGTCCTACAATTATTGTTGCGGCTATCACAAGCCAAATAAGTAAAGCAAAAATTCCCACTCATGTTGAACTTCTTGCCACCGATTATGGACTTATAAAAGATTCAGTTGCGCTGTTAGAGCAAGTACGAACGCTTGATAAATTAAGACTTAAAGAAAAAATAGGACTTGTGGATGAACAAAAAATGAAACAAGTTAACAGAGCATTACTTATTAGCTTAGGCTTCGTTTAATGCCTACATACAAAAGGCAAAATAAATAACGTTGTGGATTTTTTAGATTATATATAAACTTATGAAGTGCAAGAATATTACAGTATAGTTGTTTTACCAAAAGGTAAAACTTTTTTTATCTTGCAGAGCCCTACGCTATTCCATGCGAAAGTGATTTATTGGCATGAATTTATAAAAGATTATACTAATTGCAAAAACAATATATTAAATAAAGCACAAAAGCGTTTTACTGCTACCTTAAAAACCATGAACTTATTAATATAAATTTTAAAAATATAAAAACAAAGTTAATCATCGATTTTTTTAAAAAGCCAGTAAAAACAAACCTTTGTCGTAAAAAAAAATCGGTATTTTTCCAATTTTTATTATTTCTAGTTGTTAAAAATCTCTATCTTCGGTATAATTTAAATGTAATATGATTTTGTTTTCCAAGTTTTATAAATTTAAGTTAAATTAAAGGAGTATAAATGTATGCTAATAGACCAAATCAAGCAAGAAAATTTAACCGCATTAAAAGAAAAGAACAACGTTAAACGAGCAATTCTTAGCGTTATCATAAATAAATATATGCTTGTAACTATTGAAGCAAAAGGCTCATCAAAACATGTTGGAGATGAAGATCTTATAAAGATTATGCAAAAAACCATAAAAGAGTTAGAGGAAGAAGCAGAAAATTATAAACACATTGGAAACCTCGTCGAATATGAAAATATTGTTTATCAACAAGAAGTAATAAAAAAATATTTGCCTGAATTGCTTTCTAAAGAAGAAATTAAAAACATAATTTTACCATTAGAAGATAAATCAATTCCAAGCGTTATGAAACATTTCAAAACCAATTATGGTGGCAAGTGTGATATGAAAATAGTCTTAGAAGTTTTAAAAAATTTAAATTGATATATATATTATGATTAAAATAAGGGGAAAAAATGGTAGTAAAAAATGTTTATCATGAAAATGGAAAGGCAGCCATTTTAGACTTTTTTAAGTTGGAATTTCCTAACTTAACTAAATCGGATTTAAGCTATATAATTGGGAGTTTTTATCAATTAAGTAATTATGAAGAAGAGGGAGTAAAAATACGACCAAATATTTATTTAACAAGTAGTATAAACAATGTGGTTAAAATAGTGCCAGACTGTTATAAATTGGCGGTTTATAAGGATACGGATAGTTCAAAGTTTAAGCTTAGAATAAAAGCACTAATGTGTTTTTGCAAAAATAATTGGCAAGTTTATATTTCATATAACTCTGAAAATGAAATTGAATACGGGTTAATTAAAGCGTTGAATAGTATTAAAGACAAGTCTCTCGATCACCTAATTTTTGAGGATAAACGAGATCATTTAGAGTTGAAAGTTGATTTAGTTAGCATAGATGTTGTCAGCGGCGGTTTGATTATTTTGAAAGGGGTTAAAAAGAATAAAACTAATATAAGTTTTGAACTTAGCGAAACAGTGGAGTTTGAGTGGGAAAGCAATATTCAAAAGTTCGTGGAAGCATGTATACAAAAGATTAACACTAAAAGTGTGCGTAAATTAAGCGATATAAAAAATATATATTTCAATATTTTCCGTTCCTTATTTAAGGGTTTACATGGAACGATTTGCTTGGTTGTGGATAAGGATTTTAAAGATAAAACTGGTTATTTAGCAGATGGAACATGGTTAAAAGAACCTATTGCACTAGGCAAGCTGTTTTTACAAAGCAAAAATTATAACGAATTTAAATTAATTAGTTATGTTGAATTAATAGTATCTATGCTTAATTATGATGGTATAACAGTGGTGGACAATGCAGGCAAAATACTAGCATATAATGTGTTTATTGAAAGTAAGGGTGGCGCTGATAAAATTGTTGGTGGCGCAAGACGAAGGGCGGCTTATTCCTTGTTGAAATATAAAAACTCAAAAATTGTGGGTGTTTATTTCCAAAGCCAAGATGGTGACAATTTCTATAAAGATAATAGTTTTTATAGACGCCGCAGAACGGCTGCCGAAAAGATTAATACCGACCATAAAGTTGACCTTGCGATAGACTAAATATTTCATTATATAAAAAAATATTAAATCCATTTTGTATATCATATAATGCTTATAAAGCAAATGAGTAAACAAAAGAAGTATTTTCTATTAATCTGCACCGTTTTATAATGATTAGTTTTTAATTGTTGTAATTTTTAAAAAAATTAAGTAAATATTGAATTTACCCCTTGAAAAAGATTGAAAACTATGTTATATTGTTAAAAAATAAAAAGTGGTTTTTTTTACGCTTACTTTTAAAAAAGATTTGGAAGTTTATGAGGAAGTTTTTAAGTTCCCTTCAAAATAGAATGTTGATTTTAATATCATCTATAATTATTAACTTTGCACTTGTTGTATTGTTAATAATTTTTAATATGTTTTATTATTATTTCGCTTTTTCATTTTTGTTGACTGTAACATTTTTGATTTTTGCTTATGAAAATTTATCCTCACCAAATTATAAATTTATATTTTCATTAATAATATTTATTGCACCCATTTTTGGTTTTGTGCTTCATTCTTTAACTAATGCTAGAAAAAGCACTAAAAATGTTAGAATGAAATGGCGTAAAATTAACTATGAAAACGCTGGGAAGTTACAATCCAATGCCAAAATTTTCGAAGAGTTACAAACCGTTAACCCAAATGCTTCTAAAGTTGCTAATCAAATAAATGCGACCACTAACATGCCAATTTATGATAAAACTAGCGTTGCATATTTAGAAAGCGGTATGGTGTATAGAAACGAACTAATAAAAGAATTAAAGAGCGCAAAAAAGTTTATATTAATTGAAGTTTCGAAAATTATTGATGGCGAGTTCTGGAAAGAAATATTTGCAGTTTTAAAACGCAAAGCAATAGAAGGACTCGATATCAAAATGCTATATGACGAAAAGCAATGCTTAACTGCACTAAAAGAAAAACGTGCTTTTGAAAAATTTATTAATCATGGCATTAAGGTGTTGCCTTTTAATAAAATCAGGCTTTTTTCCACTTCTTTTCGATTTAGCAGAGATAAGCGAAATTTATTTATAATTGATGGAGTGATATCAATAAGCGGTGGGGTGGAAATTTGCGATGAATATATAAAAGAAGAGCATCTGCATTTTAAGTCAAGTGATGGGATAAAAGTTACAGGTGATGCGGTTTGGAGCCAGACTATTTTATTTTTTAGCAACTGGAGACTGTTTTCTAAAAAGACTATTGATGTGAACGAATATAATACTACAATTCCTGCTAAGGCAAAAAGCAAGCATTTCACGCAAATTTATGGGCGAGTTCCTTTTTATAAAGAAAACATAAATAAAAATATATTAATTAGTTTGCTTAGTTTGGCGCGAAAATCAGTGCTTATTATTCAACCATATTTCATTATTGATAACGAAATTAAAAACACTTTAAAAATTGTACTTAGAAGTGGTGTGGATGTTAAAATGCTAATTTCAGGCAAAACAGAAGGTGCATGGAAAAAATCGCTTACACTATCAAATTTTGAAGAATTAATAAAAGAACGCATCAAAATTTATCAATACGACGAGTCTTATATGGCTAATAGTTTTATTTTAATTGATGATGAAATCCTCCTTTATGGCGGGGGATTAAACGATATTAGAAATATGAGTTATAGTTTTGAACTAGCCACACTTTTAATTGGTCACACAGACCTAAACACAAAAATAATAGCCGAAACAGAGAAAAAGATAATTAATAGCCATTTGATAACGCTTAGGGATTTGCAAAATCTTTCTATTTTAGAAAAAGTTTCTTTTGATTGATCACCAACCGAAGACACTATATATATAGCTTGATTTTCATATAAAATAGCTTTTAATATCATAAAAATTGCACCAATAAATGATTTTCCAAAGTTACGAGAGCAACACCAAACAACATGTGATGCATTCCAAGATGACTGTAGCATCCATTTCTGAGCATCAATTAATCGAATTCCTAATAAGTCTTCGCAAGCAATACAAGGATTTCTTCTATAAAGAGCAATAGTTTTTGCATTTAATTCATATATTTTCCTTTTGGACTCCGTAATAATGACTTTATTCCTGTCCATCATTATTACCTTCTTTAACTTTTTGTAATTCAACTAACAACAAACGATTTTTTTCTTGTAAAGTATCTACTTTATGTTGTAAATCTAATGTAATTTGTCTGTTAATATCTGCTACTTCATTCTCATCATTTTCATCAAAAAAACCATTATTGCGCATTGCTTTCATTGACATATTTTCAGCCCATAACGTTCCATCAGATTGTAATTGATCATAATAATTAGCTTCTGCGTCTTTTATATTTTTCTCCCTATAATCTTTCATCATATAGGTCAATGTAGATTTACCAATCTCTTTATTGGAACGATTCTTTACTGAAATTTCATTTTCTTTAGCAATTTTATCATTACTTGTAACCAAATTCGTTTTCATTGAATTTAGATTTTTAATATCATTGGCATCTTTTAATGGATCGAGTCTTGTAATTAAAATGTCATAATTTCTAATTTGATTATTATTATTCACAATTTGAATAATTTGAGATAATTTATATGTATCATCTGAAATATCATCATCAAAATATTTTACAAGTTCATTAAATAAAAATTTTCTATCTTCATCTTTATATCCTTCAAAAGGATCATATCCCACTACTTCAATTACATCATTCTTGTTTTGCTGATCTTGTTTACTCCATTTAACTTCTTTTTCTTTTTGTAGTTCTTTATCAGTTTTATCTAATTCACCATTTAAAATAGTTTGTTGGAACGACTGATATTGGTACTGTCTGTTGTTAAGTTGCCTACAATATAAACCAATAGAAAATACATTATTATTTTTAATAATACTATCATAAAGAGCAGACCAAAAAGGAATATCAAGCATGTAACACAACATAATTACAGCAAGTTTAGAACTATATTTATTCGATAAATTATCATAAATTTCATTACAACACTTTTTACATAAAGGAGCATATTTATCATTTTTAATATACAATTCAGACCATTGTGTTTTATAAAAATGCCCTATTGGATTTTCCCATTCGCTTCCACACCGCAAACATTTATATGAATGACTATCATCAAAGTTATCGGTAGATTCTACCACTTTAGGTTTTCTTGGTATAATAAATACACTCCTTTCTATATAAATTCAAACCAAATATCATTTTCATCCAGCAATCATCAAGTCATTACCTCAATAATCACATAATAAAAGAGCGCT
>ENA-UOOK01001728-UOOK01001728.1-fermentation-metagenome-genome-assembly--contig:-NODE-1728-length-28285-cov-3.574035_pt1 | contig 28285 bp, 18 predicted proteins | sample MGYA00245777_ERZ724023 | MGnify/ENA primary metagenome ERZ724023 (study PRJEB28704, sample SAMN03018312) | fermentation metagenome | biome: anthropogenic terrestrial biome; feature: soil; material... | reverse complement strand
GCTTTTCTCCGCCACGATACCGGATGAGATCCGCAGGCTGTGCAGCGAATATATGAAAGACCCGGTTACAATCGAAATAGAATCCAAAACCATGACGGTGGATACCATAGATCAGAAATACTACCGGGTCGAGAGAAATGAAAAACGAACCCAACTGAATCGCCTTCTGCTGACAGAACGACCGGAAACCTGCATGATTTTCTGCAACACCCGCGTGGCGGTCGATCATGTCCAGAGTTTTCTGAACCGGAAGGGATATGCCTGCCGTCCCCTGCATGGAGAGATCCCCCAGGCAAAACGTATGAAGAATATCCAGCAGTTCAAACGAAAGGAGTACAATATCCTGGTCGCCACGGATGTGGCCGCGCGGGGTATCGATATCGATAATCTGTCTCTGGTCATCAACTACGATGTTCCCCTGGAACTGGACGGCTATGTTCACCGGATCGGCCGTACGGGACGGGCCGGACATGACGGTCGTGCCGTCACTCTGGCAACCGGCGATGATATCATGACCTTATATGAAATAGAAGAGCATATCGGAACCATGATTCCGGAAGCGGAACTGCCGACGGATCAGGACCTGGCGCAATGCAGGGAAGAGGCCGACAAATGGATCCGGGACAATGCCGCTAAGGTCCAGCCCGACCGGCCTTCATCGGAAACAGGCTCCAAAAACAAACGGAAGAAGCCCGCCCGCAAGAGGTCTGACCAACAGAATGCCATTCAGCAGGAATCTTCAAGGCAAACCTCTCAGGCACCTTTCCGGGGACAAGACAGGAACAAGCCGCAGGCTGGCAGACCACAGACAAACACACAGACAGACAAACCACAATCCAACCGCAGCAAAACACAGGCAGGAAACGCAGAGAAGAGACAGGATCCATCCCGCAGAGGATCCGCGGGATTCGGTCAGACCAACAGAAACCAGCCGAACCATGGCGATCGGTCCCATGCCGACGGAACACAGACAAACAGGGAGCGGCTCCATCCTGCCTATGAGGACAGATCAAACCGTGCAGCATCAAATCGCGCAGCGCAGGACAATCATCCCCCACAAAGATCCTTTGTCGCGGCTTCTGATGAAAAAAGAAAGACACCGGCCGAGAGCAAACAGGAGGAAATCCGTACCGCAGCGGCTAAAGCAGCCGGCACAACCGGTACGATTCCGGCAGGCAAAACAACACAGCTCCTGCCCCAGGAAACGGCTGCAAAGAAATCTTTTTTGCAACGTATTGCAGAACGGTTATTCGGAAAATAAGAACGATGACGGATATTGCCTGTACGTATCAAAAAAACAATGCCGGTATAAAACCGGCATTGTATGAACTTGTACAGCCTTTTTCTATCGATGGAATTCATTGACCTTCTCCGAAATGGAAAGCTCTATAAAGCGATTCAGCGACATATGTTGCGTCTGTGCCAGAAGGCTTGCTTTTCGATGGAGCTCCGGGTCAATACGGATATTGAAACTCCCTTTGTATGTTTTTTCCGGTTGCTTTCCGGCTCTTTTACACATGTCAAGATAGTCATCCACCGCTTCATGAAAAGAAACTTTCATTTCATCGACGCTGTTCCCGTCAAAAGTGACCAGATCATTTATACCAAGTATTTTACCGAAAAAGCAATCATCTTCATTTGAAAATTCAACACTTCCGAGATATCCTTTGTATTCCAATGTGTTACTCACGAATCCATCCCTCCTTTGAAAGCTCCTCTATCAGCATCTTTATGATATATCGTTTTACTATATTTCCGGGGTGTGGCCGGTGAAGCTTTATTATATGCTTTTTTTCATTAATAAACCGTACAGCGCTGCCTGTCGTTTTACCCATATTATCTTCTTTATATCCCAACATGTTCAGTAATGCCCTTAGTTCGTCATAGGTAAAATCTTTTGGCTCAGATAACAATCTCGACAATAGTTTTTCTTTCCTGCTCATAGGGCATCCCTTCCAGATGCCAAATTTGCAACTGAATTTCAGTTGCATATTCATTATATAATTTTAATTTTTACTTGTCAAACTATTTTTTGATGTTATGTGTCTTGATTTGATTGTTCTTTATCGAAATTTGTTTTACAGAGTTTCCACTCAGCAGTCATGTCGTAAAAAAAGCTGCCATGCATATATTGATGTTTTGCATGGCAGCCCACTGTTCATTTTATTAGGAAGGAACGATTATCCTATCCCTTATTTGTCACTGGATGTATACCAGTCATTGACCGCTTTCACGACTTCGTCTCCGCCTGAAGATTTCCACTCCTGTACATACTTGTCGAATTGATCCAATGGCAGTGCGTTGGATATAAATTTAATGAAATACTGATTGGTAAGGTCAGACAGAGTCTGGGCTTTGTCCTGCTTGACAGGGATCAGCGGCGCATACCACATGGGATCCTCCACGGTTGAAAATGGCTTCATCGCGTCATAATCTTTTCCGAAACCTTTCAGATATACACGATTCTTAAAATCCTCCTTGGAATCCCAGAGTTGGTAGTAAATACGGTAGCGGATGTCCTCCGCCTTGGGAGTGGCGACGATCAAATCATTTTCTACCTTGTAATGCTCGCCTTCCCAGCCATAGGAAACGACTTTTCTTACATCTTCCTGCACATAGATATCCAAAAAGTTTATTACGTCCTGGGGGATCTCGCTGTGTACAGGAAGAAAGAAATAGATTCGTGCAGGTGAGTTCATATTCTGTCCTTTTCGACCGTCGGAACCTTCCGGATTGGTCCAGATAAATTTTCCATTGGGGTCCTTTTCGGCCAGCGCATCCCGCCTGTTTTTCATATCATACCATGCTGCGGATACCATTCCGGATTTTCCCGAAATCAGTTTTTCGTTTACCTTATCCGCTTTATTGGTCGGATATTCGGGATCCAATAATCCGTCCTTATAAAGGTCGGCCATATAGGTCAGCAGATTTTTCATATCGTCCGTAATGCAAGTAGGTTCCAATACGTCTCCGGCCACCCGGTATTCCGTTGAGACGCCGAATGCACCGCGAAAAGCTTGTATCCCTGATAATGGATCACTTGAGCCGCTGCCCGTCAATGGGATACAATCCGGATTATTTGCCTTGAAAGCTTCCATTGCCGCCCTTATCTCATCCAACGTTGCAGGTACCTTGGTAATGCCGGCATTTTTCAGCCAATCTTCCCGAATGACCAAAGCTGTCGTTGCTTCCTGGTTCTGCGGTACGACAACAGCGTAGAGGTTTCCTTCATACATCATCATTTTGTTGGCAGCTTCATCCAACATGCCTTTCAGATTTGTTGTGTTCTCGAGATATTCGTCGATTGGCCGTAATACACCCTCCTTGATATAATCCAGTCCCATATTTCTGTCTCCAGAAACAATCATGTCCGGGCAATCCACGCCGGAAGTCATCATCAGGTTGATTTTTTCCCTTGCGTTTTCTTTCGGTGCGATTTCCCATTGGATATCGTACCCTGATTTTTCTTCCAGGAACTCGATGATACGATTGTGATTCTCATCTTCGCCTTCAGGAAACTCTTCCACATTGGATGGGCCAAATACCTTTATGGTCACCCCTTCCTTTCCCTTTACATCGGGAGCCGATTCCTTGCTTTCGGAAGGTCTTCCGGTATTGTCGCCTGCCGAAGTCTTCGTTTTGTCAGCAGACTCATCTGCATTTTTGCTGCAGCCCGTCACGAAAGTAACAGCCAACAGTAACACCAATAAAATACTTAGAACTCGCTTCATACTTTACCCTCCTGAATTATTTATTTTAGGATACGATAAGATCGTATCAAAAGGAATACACAGATAAATATTTTTATGGCGCACTCACTCTTTCACCGCCCCCAGGGTCATCCCCTGCACATAATATTTCTGCAGGAAAGGATAAACCAGCAGGATCGGCAAGGTAGCCACGAATACCGTTGCGCCTCTTACGGCCTCCTGCGCAACCGTCATGATCAGGTCCATATTGTTCAGGTCGGCATCGGATGCATTCAACAGGATTTCCCTTAAATAGATCTGGATCGGAGCGATCGCCCGGTTGCTGATATAGATCAACGCGCCAAAATATTCATTCCAGTATCCTACGGCACAGAACAATGCGATGGTGGCAATGGACGGCAAAGAAAGCGGTATCACGATACGGAAAAGTACCGTAAAGTGGCCGGCGCCGTCCATTTTAGCGGACTCCTCCAGGCTTTCCGGTATCGTATAAAAATAATTGCGCATCAGAATCAGGTTGAAAGGGGATACCAGCCCCGGTATAATCAGCGCCCAAAGCGTATTGTACAGTCCGGAATTTGTCACCACCAGATAGGTGGGAATCAGTCCCCCACCAAACAGCATAGTGAAAATATAGAGTATCGTGATGATTTTCTGCCCGGGAAGATTCTTTCTGGATATCGCATAAGCGACAAAGGAAGTCAGCGTTACATTCAGCAAGGTTCCCACTGCCGTGATGAAAACGGAAGATTCAAAGGACTTCCAGAAACGGGAGCTGCCCAGTACGATCTGATAAGCAACCGTATTGAAGCCCTTCGGCAGCAGATAAACTTCCCCGGCCATAATAGGGCCTTCCGAGCTGAAGGACTTTGCAACGATGTTCAAAAACGGATAAAGGCATATTACAATGACAAAAGCCAATGTCAGGTTGGAAACCCATTCGATCACCGCTTCATCCCGGCCCCGCGGAATTTTATTCGAATACTTCTTGTCCATACCAGGCAACCTCCTTACCACATTCCCCGTTCACCGATTCTGTGTGCGAAAAAGTTTGCGCCGATCAGCAGGATCGTGTTGATGACGGATGTAAACAACCCCGCCGCGGTAGTAAAGCTGTATTTCATCTGGCCGATCCCGATCCGGTAAAGATACGTACCCAGTACGTCCCCCGTTTCGTACACCATCGGATTATAAAGCATCAGCACCTGTTCCACATCATTGGTAAGGGCATTGCCGATACGAAGGATCAGGATAAAAACCATAGTACTTTTGATCCCGGGCAGGGTGATATGCCAGATACGCTCCAGTTTGCTGGCGCCGTCAATTGCAGCAGCTTGATAAAGGCTTGCATCAATAGCCGTGATGGCGGATAGATATACAATAGATGACCATCCCGTATTCTTCCACGCTTCGGTAATCACCAGTATGGACCGGAAAAATTTCGGTTCCGACAGGAAGATGACCTGCTTACCGCCAAACCGGGAGATGAGGATATTGACGATTCCCGTATCCAGGCTCAGCAGATTCATGAAAATGGCACTGATGATGACCCAGGACAAAAAATGAGGAAGATAGGATATGGATTGGGCTACGCGTTTGTACGGCAGACTCCTGCACTCACTGATCATGATAGCCAGAATAATGGGAAGGACCCAGGTAAACACGATCCGATACACATTGATCAGAAGGGTGTTCCGAAGTACTTTCAAAAACTGGCCGGTGGAAAATAAATCAGCAAAATGCTTCATTCCGACCCATTCGCTTCCGGTTATGCCCTTGATCAGGGAGAAATCCTTGAATGCGATCTGCAGTCCGTAAATCGGAACATAGCGGAACCAGATCAGTATGACCAGCGCCGGCAGCACCATCAGATAGACCTGCCAGTTTTCCAGGATATCCTTTTTCAGTTTTTTCTTTCTTTTCATCCGTTCGATTTTCGGATTCAACATCAGGTCAGCCTGCATCCGAGACACTCTCCTTTCCGGGAAAGAGATCATTCCTGTTCCCGCACAAACGGACAGGATAACATGCATAACTCAGCGGTAGCCGGCCGGTATTTCTGGATGGGATCCTTTCTCTCCAGAGCATCCGCCATATTTTCCGGTGTGATCCGATCCGGCCGTTCATCCTGTTTGCTTCCGATATATTGGAATCCGTCCGCTCCCACCAACGCATGGAGGGAAGACCACTCGCACCGTACCGAATCGATTTCGGGATACCGGAAGGTCTGACCTTCTACCCGGATGTCCCTGCCACAATCCACACGGATCGCACCCATGGGGCACGCTTCGGTACAACGGCCGCATTCCCTGCAAGTGAGCATTGTCTGCCTGAAATCCAGCAATGGATCCGCATCCATGGGAGCATTGGTAATGATTCCGATAAAATTCTGATTCATGCCGTATTCCGGTGTCACGGCGTTGGCGTTGTATGCGGGAGTGGCCAGACCGGCGGCGATCGCTTCCACAGCGCAGGATGTGGTCGAATACAAAGGCCCTCTCGGGCTGCCCGTCATAGTACCGATCCCAATGGGATCAAAACTGTAAACCGCTTCATAACCGGATGCCTGCAGGCGTTTTACCAGCGAATAGGCCATATGGCCCAGAAGCCTCTGGGATTCATATTGTACAAATACGTAGGGTCCCACCGCTTCCGCCGGTTTCTTCCCCGTCCGGTCCAGGACCGCTTTCGGATAATGCAGGCCCAGAACGATGACGTTTTTTGCATCCGGCAGATAATCCGTCGTTTTTTTCAAATGTCGTTTCTTTACATGAATTTCCGGTTCATATTGATAGAATCTCGGCTTTTTGTCTTTCACCTCATAAAGCTCTTCGCCTTCCTTAAGAGCCATTAGCTGCGTGCATATCCCGTCGACCCTGGACGCCGGCGCAATACCGACCAGATCTGCGCCTTCTTCTTTTGCCCAGGTTTTCACCGCCGTGGAAAGCGAACGGTTTCTTACGGGGCTCTTTTTACAGATTTGGATCTTATCCGGCATATTGCCGCTGCAAAGAACGGCATCAAACTGTACGCCGTTTTTGTTGTCCACCGAAAGTCCTATCGCATCGGCAAGCGCCGGGCAGTCGATCCCGGATTGGGACATGGCGGTATAGCCAAGTGTCTCCCACTCCCTGACAATATCATAGGCGCAAAAATTCAGATTGAATTGCGCAATTCGCTTGTAATCGCTTTCCTTTGCCTGATCCAAGTGCTTATACTCATCTGCCAGGAGCAAAACGGACTGTCCGTCCGGAAGGTATTTCTTCAGATCGATGCCCGCTTTTTTCAAGGTTTCTCCGGAAATCTGGCAGACATAGTCGATATTCCATTGCAAAGCGGAACAGGATGCTCTTTCCAGAATCCCCCTGTGCATCGGAAGATCGGTCGCGACGCTATGGCGTTTCCTTCTGTATACTCTTGTATAATCGGGATCCTTTACCCTCAGGTGCTTCGGAAGGCATACACGGAGGCATACGCCGAATTCGCCGCCCCGGATGCCATGTTCCTTTACATTATCGATAATTGCCTTCTCGTCGACAACATCCGGTATATCCAGATTCAAGTCCAGATCAAAATGCTCTCCCCAGGCGCATCTCCACAGGTTTTTATTTGCAAACCGATGATCCTTTCCTTCAATAATGACATGCTTTGCGCCCTGTACTTCCTTCCGGTAGGCATCCGTCGGGCAATTACGGATGCATTCTCCGCACATGTCACACAATTTCGGGCCGTTATAAAGAGGGGTTGGTTCCAATTCCGCTTCCGTGATGATAGAGATAAAACGGTTTCGGGTACCGTATTCCGGCGTCATGCTTAAACCGTTCCATCCCAGCTCGCTGAGCCCGGCGGCCACTGCCGCATAGATGTGGGACATATCGGGAGAAAAAACCGCATTCAGTTCCTTATAGGACCGGTATCTCCAGATATTGCTGCTGGCTATGGGAACGGACGGATAGCCCTCCTTGTCCAGCTCGTTGGCGATCCGATAGGATAACATATCCAGCCTGTCGTTCATGATGTACTGTATCCGGTATGGCCCGATATCCTGAGGTTCCGGCTCCCCGCCCAGTTCAATCGCGGCATCCGGGTGATGGACGGCGCATACGATGACGGATCTGGCGCTTGGCATAATACCCTTCGGGCTCATCATCAAAGGCGCGTTTTCGAACCGCTCGATATTGGCGATGCCGACCAGATCCGCCCCTTTGGAATACGCAAACCGCTTGATTTTCTGTGTCAGTTCATAATTCATGGAAACCCTCCTAAAATGCCTTTCTGCTTATAGGAGAATTATACGAAACCATATCGATAGGCACAATAAGACAAAAGCACTTTTTTATGAGACAAAAGCACTTGATTCTTTTGTAAATTGTTTTTAATGATCTGTATGATACGACCCGGATGCACCGGATATTTTTGCCTGCGATATTGTTTTATCGACCTTCGGCAGCACCAGTCGGACCGTTGTCCCCGATCTGTCGTTCCCGGAAAATTTTATGGAATACTTTTCTTTGTAGAATAAATGCAGCCTTCTTCTTACATTTGTAATGCCATATCCGACGGATTGGCCATTGTTTAACCGGTCCCTCGTCTCCTCATCCATGCCGGTTCCGTCGTCTTCTATGGTTATCATGATATCCGTCTCCGATGCCTCTGCGAAAATAGTAATGGTACCGGTAAAATCCTCTTTCTCATGGATTCCATGAATAATTGCATTTTCCACAAACGGCTGCAGGATCGATTTCAGTATGGGAAGGCATTTCGTATCCTCCGTCATATGGATATGGTAATGGATCCGATCGGTAAACCGGAGATTCATGATATGGATATAGGCTTCTATCCGCTCCATTTCCCGACGTAATTCAATCCAGTCATTGCCTTTGTTCAACGTCAGGCTGAAGTATTTGGACAGTGTTTCAATATAGTTTGCAACGCTGGGTGCTCCTTCCTTGAGAGCCAACCATTTGGCGCTTTCCAGCGTGTTGTACAGGAAATGCGGCTTGATCTGCTCATAGAGAAATTCCATTTCCACTTCCTGTTTTGCCAGAGAAACCTCATAGACATCATGGATCAGATTATCGATCTTTTCCACCATGCTGTTATGCGTGCTCTGCAGCAATCGGATTTCCCTGGTTGTGCCGTCTTCCGGAACGAGCTCGTACCGTCCGCTTTTTACCTTCTCGCAGTTTCTGGTCAAAGCACGGATCCCTTTCACCAGGACGCTTACGATATGATAGGATGCAAACGGAATGAGACAGAGGCATCCAAGAAAGACAAGAATAACGGAATAGATAATCGTACTGCTTTTTCCGAACTGATTTAGCGGTACCAAGCCATGGATGCTCCATCCGGAATTCTCCAATGGGATCTGCCTGGCGACACATGTTCCCAATTCCGGTATTTTCAGCAGGACAGCCTCATTCTTCCCATTGTCCTGTTTTGATTGCTCAAAAGCACCGATCTCCGTTTCCAGACCCGGATCATTTGTAAATACAATATTCCCATCGGAATCACAGAGTTGATAGTTCGCATGAATACTTACATCCCGGCGGAAGATGTCCTTCAGCGCTCTCTCGGACAGGTCTATGCAAATCAGGCTGTTGCTCCGGCTCAATTTTGTATAGGAAAAAAGAGTATGATAGTAGGTAATCACCGTCTCCTTTTCCTGAAACCGGGTGATTTCATACGGGCCAAACCATCCATATCCCTGATTTTTGGTCCGCATGGCCACAGGGAGCTGATCCGTATTCAGCTGACTCATACTGAATATGGAGTAGCCTTCGCTTGTTATGGGATAATAATCCGGTAAATAAACCCTGATATTGTAGAAACTGCTGTTCAGGTTGAGATAGGTAAACAATCTGTTCAGGCGAATATAATAATCTATCGCGGTACTGAGTGAAATCTCTCCGGAGAATCCCGTATGCGCCATTTGCAGGGTTGAATCTTTGGAAAGGACCGCCGCTGTATTTTCCGCCGACTGCATGACAGAGGATATTTCGTCTGCAACCGCTGAAATCGCCTTGTCCGCAGTCTGTATGCTCGCAGACGAAGATTGGCTGTCATTGATACGGTATACCAGAAGGCATATGACCACCGTCGGTATCAATGCAAAAACGGACAGCAATACGGTGAATTGAAAGCCGATGGTGGGAACAACAGATCTGCGGAATCGTCTCATAGTTTATCCGTCCTTTCCCTGAATTCGTTTGGCAGGCAGCCGACCTCACGCTTAAAAAGTCTGGAAAAGTAAGCCGTATCTTTATATCCTACCCGGTTCGCTATTTCGTATATGCGAAATTCTCCCGCTTTCAGCAATTGCTTTGCCTTCTCCATCCTCTTGCGCGTGATATAATCATTTAATGTTTCACCGGTCATTCTCTTGAACTCCGAGGCCAGATAATTCCTGGAGATATTGATTTTCCGGGATATCCCGTTAATATCGATCGTTTCAAGGTTTTGCGCTATCACCGATTTGACCTTTTTAACCAGCCTGTCTCTGGGGGACTGCTCCTTCAGCCGCTTACTGAGTTTTTTCAAAGCGTTGCCAAGGCAATCGCTCAAGTCGTCGATGCAAATGCAGTCCATGATTCGAATGGCTTCCACATTGAACTCATTGAATATTTCATATTCTTTGGAAAGATACAAAGCATCGCATATCGATAGGCATGCGAAGATGCAATTGGCCTTTATCAGATTGATGTCAGTGATATGGTCCTCCAACATAGACCTTAAAAAGCCTGCAACAGAGGATTCTATCTTTTCGTTTTCTCCCGACCATGCAGCCTTGGCAAGGATCCTGGCCCATTGATCCGCAGATTCTTTCTCCGACGCGGTAAAATTTTGCGGCAACGCTGCATCATCGAGGGAAAAATGCATGGACAGCGATCTTAACGCACTCTTATAAGAGTTGCCGATATCATATATGTTTTCTACCAGAACCCCGGCTTCTACAATCGTGCTGTCATGAAAAGAAGAGCGGTATTGCTGTGTCATATGCCGGAGAATTTCTTCCGCACTGCTGCTTTCCTTTGCCTTGATGTCCCGAAAAGCCACAATAGTACACACGGTTTTGTTGTTTCCCGCACAGGTAAAAAGAAAGGCTGCCTGAGCCGGCAGACTTGCTTTCCAACATTTTAACTGTATTTCGATCACTTCGATGGGAAGGGAATGGGAATGAAACAAAAGAACACAGAATCTCCAAAAGGAATGGTTTATCTCCTCCAGAATCCCTGTCTGCCTCTCAGAGAACGCAGATCCCAAGTCTTCGTTATGGAACAGCAAGCTGTCCCATAGCTTCTCTTCCTCCAGTTTTCTCAGATCCAGTAAAGCCTTTTCCGCTTCCTGAAACGTTGGGCCCTTCGATTTCTTTTCCTTTACTTTTTTAACCATCTTTTCGATCATGGCAATCATATCACCGGTTTGGACAGGCTTGAAAATAAAGTCGGCGGCCGACAACTGCAGAGCCTTTCGGACATACTCCATCTCCTGATAAGCACTTAAGAATATGATTTCCCCGGTATAGCCCGATAAACGAAGTTGTTTTGCAAGCTCAATTCCATCCATTTTTGGCATGACAACATCCGTCAGAACGGCATCCGGCTCCGTTTGCAGTATCTCAGGCAAAGCCCGTTCCCCATTTATCTGGGACCCTACTACTTTTACGCCGTAGCTGCTCCAGTCCAAATAATATTGAAGCCCCTCACGGATCATGTCTTCATCGTCAACGATATACAATGTAACCAATCTCTTGCCCCCCGTCAGAAACCCTGTGAGTGGGATCCGATCTTAAAAGATAAAACGCCGGTGATTCTTCTTTCGGTCCTGTTTGCCTCCATTGCAACTGTCACTGTAATAATTGATTATTTTACTTAATCTGTTGTTTCTGTTTCCAATTATAGCAGAACTGCCTGATGCAGTAAACAGGAAAGGCGGCTTTCGTGTGTTTAACTTGTGATAATGTCATCATGTAGACTGACGTGATAAGATGTCACCTATGAAAAGTGAGGTTCACTATCTGATGACACAAAAGCAAAAAAGCAGGCAACCATTCTAATAAACAGATGGCTGCCTGTCCTTAAAGAGCATTGTATCGACTGTTGTTTGTTCCTATCGGCTGCGGCGGATCATCCCCTCGGTTGCCGTCGGTTCGATTTTTCCCAGGACATAGTCATACAAATGATGATTGGTATGGACAAAATGTTCCACCAATTCCTGATACGGACGGTTGCACACATCGATGATGCCATGCTGCATGCATTCCCCGTCAAACCGGCCCAACAACGGCTGATCATTCATCTCGAAATAGTGGATACCGACGCAGTTCCTATGGCTCATGGCACCCTGCATGTAATACTCGCAGGCCTTGCCCCGCTCTTCCTGCGTCGGAGAGGACAACAGTCCATGGGACAGCAATCCCTTGTCGCCCCCGCCGATATGCCATTCTCCTATGATAACGGGCACATCCAGAATACCGCCTATCTCATTCAGCGACGGTACTGCGGATTTCCCATAACAGTTGTACGACAGGACATCAAAATATTCCGTTCCGGGCAGCTCATTTCTGCTGATACCGCCATACCGCATTCCAAGATTCATATGGTCGGGATCCACTTTACGCAAGGCTTCGGCTGTGACGGAAGCATACTTTTTCAGCAGGTTTTCACGCAACCGTTTCATATCCTCTCCGGATTGTTTCGTAAAGGTATCCGCATTTTCAAAGGGCACATACAAATCGTCGAATCCTTGGAAGGACCGGTTCCACGCCCTGTTCAGGGCATCGATGGAGCTGTATTCGTCCCGCAGGAAACGGATCAGGACCTCTTTGGAAGCCAATCGCTCCTTATGGGCAAATACGCGTTCCGCAGGATTTACGGATGCCTGGAATTTCCATTCCGGCTCATTGTTGACAAAATAGCCGATCATATAGGGATTGCCGACGAAGGGTGACAGCTGTTTTTCCGCAAACCGCCTTGCGTTTTCCGCAAATTCATCGGAAAAGGCATCCGGAAAATCCCGGAAAATCATATTCCTTGTCAGCGGAAACTCCTTCAGTGTCCACACAAACGGGATTTTCACCTTATCCAGGTATTCCATGACCTTCTCGTCGATGTAATTGTTGACGCCGACCCCGATGGTATTGAAACCCCATCGTTTCAGCCTGGCGCCGTTGATCGTCGCCCAGGCATCCCACCAGATTTCCGGACCGAAGGCGCGTATCATATTGGCACGGGCAAAGTTGAACAGATACCGTCCTTTGCCGGCTTTCGCCCCGTTCCGTTTTACGAATTCCGGAATCTGATCCGCCGTGGTCCAGGCATCCCGATAAACCGGATCGTCTTTTCCCGGGAGCCGGAGAAACAGGTTTTCCATTTTATCGGTAAAGCCGAAATCCCCCATGCGGCTGCCATAGCATACGCCGTTGCTGAAAAAGGCATATCCGTCCGGGTCCGCCAACCACCAGCGCCTGCCGTCAAAGCGGGTATGAAAGTAACCCGTCGGATCAAATTGAATTTTCCGGTATCCGCCGTACCGGCTCCATCCTTCGGGATACCGGTTGTCCGTTTTCGCCCGTTCATATTCCTGTTTCAGATAGGATATCAGTTCCTCCTCGCTGTGGGTTTTGGTATTCCAGTCCTTTTGGATCCACTGGCCCATTTCATCGACCATGGGTTCCCCGGTAACCGACATATCCGGGATCTGATCCGACAGGTAGATTTCATGGATGGTAAAGCTGCGAAAGGTATGGCTGTAACCGGGATGAATCGTCAATTCCACTGCATTCATGGCGGATATATCGGCAGGCCTGCCTGTGACATGCCCTTTCAGGGTACCGGGAAGAGTCGGCAGAAAGTGCCTTCTGGACTCCAATTCATCCAGCTTTACCACCATCCTGACCCGCTTGGTGGGTATCATATGATAACTCAACGTATTGGCATCCTTTGAGTTGCCGTTCCCTTCCCGAAAGAACGTCACATCCACCGTGGTCATGGCGTCCATGTCGGACAGCATGTCGATCACCAGATATTTGTCGGATGACCATTTCACACCGCCCATCCGGGCTGCTTCCCCATCCAGCCGCAGCCGGATAAAGCCGTCTTCCTCCGGCTGCAGGGTCAGATTTTCTTTTTTCGGCAGGATCTTTCCCCGAATCATTTTCAGTTGGAACAAATCGATATTCTCTTTTTTCATAATAAGTGATCTCCTTTGCACTACCGATTCCAAACCAAGTTAATAACGAAAGGTGCATATTCCCCTTCAACGGGCGATTCCATATTGCCGCCAGATGCCCTCGTTTCAATTTTTTCCAATTTTTGATTTTACCGCGACAAGTCATTCAGCCGCAAACTAACGAAAGCCGCTTCGGATGAGTTTTTGCAGCGGAATCCTTTCTATCTCCCGTATACGTATATCGCTACCTGCTGGGGAGCCAATATGGTACCGGCCTCCTCCCCCTCCACAGTATAAATGTCGACCGGCTGCCAGCCCTTCGCCACCTCCAGGGAAGGAGCGACCGGACAGGCAGAATCGTTCCAGAGCGCAACGGCTAAATGTTCTCCCTTCCGAAAGGATTTTGCGACTACCGCCGGATGGACACTTTCAATTTCCTCGCTGTCTGCAAATCCGGCAGGGGCGATCAAATCCCAACAATCGCGGCGCAATGCCGAAAGCGCTTTGGCATAGGACCGTTCGACGGGCCATTTATCGGCCAGGATATCGTCGCAATCCGCCTGGTAGCGCAGTTCCATTTCATAAACCAGGCCGTATACCAACGCGAAGTTGGCCATACGCCGGTCAATATAGGGCCGGGGATTTCGCACGGTAATAATGGTTTCGGGGAAGCAGTAGCGGAATAGTTCGGGATATGGGATATGCACAGCCGCTCCCTCATGGAGTGCCGCCCGTTCGCGTCCGCCTGTTTCCCAGGGATATAGATACAACCCGTGCAGACAGTCCACCTGGTCCGAATACGCATCGGTGATATGCTCCGTAAAGAAGGCAAACTCGGGATTTTTCTCCCGACAATGCCGGTGAATGCGTGCCAACAGCCGGCGGCGGCCCTGTGAGAAGGAAAGCGAGGGCTTGCCGTGCAAATGGGGGTGTCCCTCGTTAAAGCAGGGATAGGCAGGCATTCCGCCGATCTGGTCAAACAGCACACCGTCGCTGCCGAAAGGAGTTACGAAATCGATCTTCTCCTCCATCAGCTCCTGCCAGGCTTCACTCGAAGGGCAGGCATTGGAAAAGGTCTTGTTGGAAAAGTAATATAAAAAGGCGCTGCGATGGGATTTCTTATAAGTCTCGTAATAAGGAATGCCAAAGCGGTCCCGGCTTTCCACCTGCGCACCATGCTCCTTATAATATTGTGTGGTCACGTCGATCAGATGGCCCTGTTGATAAAGCGTCACATGGCCTCCCTGCGCCTGTACCTTTCCGATGTTCTTACGCAGGGTTTCCGCTCCGCCCATGGAGTCGCTGCATTTCAGGTCGGGATATTGATTGTCGTGGCCGCTGTCGTACCAGCCGAATAGTCCAAGGGTATCGCATCCGTGCTCCTTTGCCAGTTCATAGAGGCCGGGCAACCTATCATAGGACCACATCTCCTGACCATATTGCTGCTTGTTGATGACCAGAAAGTATCCTATCATATTCCGCACCCACTGTGCGGGCTGAACCGGCTTTCGCCAGGTCTTTGCCCAGGCGCGGTATTCGTCCGCTCCCCGCCGCCAGGATCCGGTATAGAGCGAGAGCACACAAGGCGCGCAGGACCAGGTCTCTCCCGGATTGATAAAGGGCATGCGCCCCAGTACCATTGTGATCGCACCCCGATCGGTGAGACTGCCCTGCACTCGCATCTGTGCAGCGTAGAACTCCGGATCATGGGCCGAAAGATACAGCGTCTGTCCCCGCTCCACCAACGCCATCCATTGCATGCTGCCGTTGCCGCCGGGATACCCGGTGCGCAAGGCGTTGGCCGACGCCTCGCGCGAAGGCCCCATAGCGCTCAGATATTCCCCGACGTTGCCATAATAGCTGCCCGCCTGGAAGGGCCACAAAAGTCCCGGCTTGCCCCCGGCCAGATTTTTGATCACACCGACACAAGGGTATTCAAAATCCACCACCGTCACGTCGTCCCGGTTGTCGATTTCCGCTTCGAAGCGCAGATATTGCCCGTCGAGCGTCACACGCAGGGTCAGCCCCACCGCCACCTTCCCTCCGCATCCAATGAGTGTCTCACAGAGAAAGAGAAGCGACTGCCCCTCCTGCCGGACAGTGAAAGTTTGCTCACCGGAGGTTATGATATTCTCCCAGCAATCTCCCTGTCGATAGTTGAGCAAAAAGCTGGTCCCGCCCGGTTTCTCGATAACGTTATGACCGCCGTCCGCTGCGTTGCACAGCGAAACCAGGCGCGCCTGACCGTCAAATTGAGCCTGTAGATATTCGTTGGACAAAATAAACATGGTGTGTTCCTCCCTGTACAGAAATAATTATGTTATTCACAGACATGAAATATCAATTATTCTCCTCTTTCCACGCGGCGGTGGCTTCCTGTTCCCATTCTTTCCCGCCGATTTCTTCCCACTCTTTTATATAAGTGTCGTAAATAGGCTGCAAGTCGCTGTCTGCCACCAGTAAGTCGACATACATCTCATCGATGATCTGATCCATATCGGCACCGTACTCCGTTCGGGATTCCAAAGGCTGAACGATATTGACATAGGAGATTCCGTTTTTACGCGCCAGAGCGACGCCGTCCTGGGTCTGTTTGTTGAACGTTCGGATTTCCGCGTTCATCGTCGGTGCAAAAAGTCCCCAATAGCAGAAGCCCCCCGCCGCGCGATGGGTTGCGTTATCCTTGTATTCTCCAAGATATTCATACTTTCCGTTGGGTTCCTCGATCCATTTGAACATGACGTCTTCCACGCCGAGGTACAAAAGCTCGCTGCCTTCTTCCGACATGCAGAAATTTGCCAGCTTCACGGCCGCCTCAAGGTTTTCACATTTCGATGAAAACGCATACCCGGTCGTTAACGGCGGCATGGCGGCCGGTGTTCCGTATTTCCCTTCCGGTCCCTTTATAGTGGGAAAGTCAAAGGTGGGCGGAGTCGCTTCCGTATATCTGGATGGCATCCAGTTGTTGGTCGGTCCGACGCACTCCCATTCAATCCCGCCTGCCACGCCGTTCCACAGCTTTGCAAACATATCCATCTGGGGAATGGTAGCCCAGTCCGGTTCGATCAGGCCGTCCCGGTTCAGCTTATTGATATAGGCCATCGCTTCCAGGAACTCCGGATGCTTTACCCAGGATGTGACAGTGCCGTCATCCAGCTCAATCGCTTTTGTCGCGGGAATACCGTAGGCGCCGAATATGGATGCAAACATAAGCGGGCTGGTATTGGCGCAAAGTCCAAAGGTATCGTTCTTCCCGTCCCCATCCGGATCGTTGTGAGTATATGCGTACAGTACATCATATAAACTATCCAGATCATCGGGCAAATCCATTTTCAGATTTTTGAGCCAATCGGTACGTAGATTGAGCTGCCGGCAATAAGGCAGTTTTGCAGTCAAGATCATATAAATGCCGTTATTATTTACAGGGGATTTCGAGAGATTTTCGCCGACATTTTCCAGAATATTTGGGGCAAATTGGTCAACCAGATCTCTTACTTCGGCAAGCAACCCACCTTCCTTGAATTCAATGGCTTCGCCTCCGCCTGTGGGAAAAATGTCCGGCAAACTGTCGGATGCCGCCAGAGTGCTCTTCTTTGTCGGAAGATCCGTTCCGGGAACATATGTCATGTTGATGACCGTGTTGGTCCGCTTACCAAGCTCCTGCAGAACGATGTTGTCGGCGGAAGGGGTATTGTCGCCACTTGTCAGGATGCTGATTTCTACCGGACCTTCTTCTTTCCCGGATTCACTATCTTCTTTGGCATTGCTGGGAGCAGGCGTACTTGTTCCGCTATCTGCGACAGGTTCCGTGCCCCTCTCCTCATCGGGATCTCCTGCCTTTGAGCATGCAACCGCGGAGATAACCAAAACCAGCGACAGAATGAAACATACGGTTCTCAAAACCTTCTTCATGATTGATTCCTCCTTCATTTTATTTATTATTTTTTTATTAAGAAGCATCGGACAGGTCTTACCTCCCTGCCATGCCATCTTGATCAATAGAAACGCTCTATCCCTTGACGGATCCGACCATTACGCCCTTGGTATAATACTTCTGTAAAAATGGATATACGATCAGGATCGGAATGACGGAGACGGTGATCACCGTCATTTTCATGGTCTCCTCCGTCAGTCTGGATGCCGGCCCCAGATCTCCCGCATCTCCCAAAGCGCCTTTTGCACCGGCGGCGCCAATCAACTGGCGCAGATATACCTGTAATAATTGAAGTCTCTGGTCGTTTACATACAATATTCCGCCCATATAGGAATTCCAGTTTCCAACCCCATAGAACATGGCAATTGCGGCCAATGCCGGCAAAGATAAAGGCAGGATGATCCGAAATAGTATCTGGAAGGGATTGGCTCCGTCCAGAAGTGCCGATTCTTCCAGAGATGAGGGGATTGACCGGTAATATGTCCGCAGGATAAACATGTTATAGGCACTCATGGCTCCCGGAATAACATAAACCCAGAAGGTATCCAGCAGTCCTAAACTTTTGATCAGCAAATAGGTGGGAATGATGCCTCCGTTGAACAGCATGGTAAAGAAAATCAGCATGGAAATAAAATTCCTGCCTTTGAAACGGGACAGGGATAACGGATACGCCGTCAAAGCCGTAAGGAAAACACTGATCCCGGTTCCGACGAGGGTCTTCATAACAGTGTTCCGGTACGCCACGAATATCTGATTGGTCTTCAGAAGCATCTCATAGGCAAGAAGAGTAAAATTACGCGGCAGGAAGAAAAGCCCCCCGCTCATGGACGAATAGGAATCCGATACCGAATACATGATCACATGCCAAAATGGATAGATCGTCGTAAAAACCAATATCCCCAGAAAGATACCAATCAAAATATCGGCGATATGATCCGCCATACTTCTTTTCCTTAACCCGGATTTGCTCATGAAACAGCCTCCTCGTCTTCGCGCTATATGATTCCACTGTCGGGATCGATTTTTTTGGCTATATAGTTTGTAGTCAATACCAGCAGCATGCCGATGGCAGATTGAAACAGGCCTGCCGCGGTCGCAATCGAGAACTTTCTCTGCTGAAGTCCCAGCCGGTAGACATAAGTGTCGATGATATCCGCAACGGAAATAACCAAATCATTGGACATGGCAAAGATCTGATCAAAACCGGCATACATCATTTCACCGATGCGGAAGAATAGCAGAATGACAATGGTTTCCCGTATGGACGCCATTGTTATGTGCCACATCTGGCGCCACCTCCCTGCGCCGTCAATTGATGCAGCTTCATATAAATTCTGGTCTATTCCACTTATAGCTGACAAATATACTATGGTTCCCATACCGGCACCTTTCCAGATGTGAGATATCACAATAACTGCCCGGAAGTGGTCCTTGTCCGTCAGGAGATTGGGTATCGTCCCTGTATATCCAAACACCTCGGCAATGCCCTTTATCGCACCGCTGCTCGGGGAAAAAATGGCATACAGCAGGCCGTAGATAACTACCCAGGAAACAAAATTCGGAAGGATTACGGCGGTCTGAACAAATTTCTTGGCTTTGCTTCTTTGGATCTCATTGATCAGAAGGGATAATATAATAGGAAAGGGAAATCCAAAAATCAATTTGTATATACTGATCAGAACATTGTTCTGCAGTGCCCGGATAAAAGCCGTACGGGAAAACAGGTTTGCAAAGTTCTCCAATCCGACCCAGGGAGCCGACAGGATGTCGGATGTGACTTTGTAGTCCTTAAACGCAATCGTTATGCCATACATCGGAACATACTTGAACAGGATGATATAAGTCAATCCGGGCAAGATCATCAGATACAGCAGATAGTCCTTTCGCATATAGCGGAGAAATCTCTGCAGCCGGCTTTCCCTGTGATTCAGTGTTCTGCTCTGTAACATTGCGGACATAGTACCTCCCCCTACCGTAAAGAAATATGTGGTTGTCAAATGATCCGGATATAAAGCCAGGGACTTTGTACTTTTGTACTGTATACTGTGAAGCCTGATAGGATATTCACTATCTATCACTTCATAGGAAATTATATCATGCAGCCGGATGTCCTGCAAGCATTTTTTTCAGTTTTGCTAATATTTTTTGAATATTTTTTCATAAGACTGCTTTTTTATTCTATATATTACCATTAAAGAGCTGCTTTACTTAATACAAGTGAAAATAGTTGAAACAAATAAACACTTATTCCCGTATTTCCCTTACAAACGCCTCATTTCTCTATGACTTGTTTTTTCATATTTAATATATTTTTTCGAGAATTATATTGACGAAACGGGTAAAGTTCTATATAGTAGATATAGCTGGTAGATATCAGGTAAGGAAGAACGGAATCCATTGAAGTGGATCCATTGACTCGCCCGTGCCCGATATATATAATGTACAAAACAATCTGGAGGTATCTGTCATGAGTTTCATGTTCAATCCATACCCGTATGATGATCCAACCGCTGTAAATCATATCACCATTGATCCCGGCATTCGCAGAACCATAACCAATGATTCGAATGAGTCCGCGAAAAGAATCCTTTCCAGGGTCCAGGAAATACTTGCCGGAAAATCAAGCTGCATCATTGGGATCGACGGCTATATCAGCGCACCGTTTGAGCAGTTCACAGGCCTGATCTCCATGCAGTGCGCCCAAAACGGTCTGACGGTCCGTACCCTGTCCGCATCAAAGCTGTATCTGGAAAGCGGCGAGTTGCATCAAAAACTTCTTTCCTACCTTCCGGAAGACCGGGAAACAGATCCGGTGCTGCTTTTTGGTTCCCTGTATGAGGGAGGCTACGAAGGCTTGATGGAGGAACGGAATATTCAGGAAATGGCCAAAGAAATCAAGGAATTTGCCGGCGGGAAAACCGCCGCACCGGATGTACTGATTATATACGGAAACGGTTCCCTAATCGATGCCTTGCGCCCGTTATATGACGTAAAGTTATATATCGATATGACACAAAAGCGGACCATTCTGAACATCCGCAACGGTTCCTGCGGGAACCTTGGGGAGTCGGAGCGCAGAACCCCGAATATCATGCTGCGGCGCAGCTATTATGTGGACTTTATCGCAGCCGCGGAATTGCGGGGACGTCTGATCCGCAGTGATGAAATCGACTATTACCTGACGGGTGATAAACCGGATTTTGTCCGCCTCATTCCATTATCGACCCTGAAGGCTCTATTTGAGGTCATGATCACCTACCCGCTTCGCTGCAGACCGGTCTATATCGAAGGGGTATGGGGCGGATTTTATGTGAAGCATATCCGCAATCTTCCAAAGGAAATGAAAAACTGTGCCTGGGTATTCGACCTGATTCCAATGGAAGTCTCCATAGTAGCGGATTTAAAGGATATGGAGCTGGAGTTTCCCTTTCCCTGTTTTGTGCAGACCGTCGGACCGGAACTGATGGGAGAAAAAGCGGCAAAAAAATTCAACGGGTATTTCCCGATCCGCTTCAACTATGACGACACGTTCCATTCCAGCGGAAATATGTCCATCCAGGTCCATCCGAATGAAGAATATGTACGTCGGAACAACAACGAATTCGGCCGTCAGGACGAAAGTTATTATATCGTGGTTGCCGGTCAGCAGGCCAGGACCTACTGCGGCATAAAACAGAACGCGGATGCGGAGGAATTCCTTGAAAAAGCGAAGAAAGCGGAGAAGTACGGAGTGGGTTTCCGCCACGACGATTATATCCACTCCGTTCCGTCCCGGCCCGGGATGCAGTTTCTGCTTCCTGCCGGTACCGTCCACGCTTCCGGACGCAACCAGGTGATCCTGGAGATCGGAAGCCTGACGATCGGTTCCTATACGTATAAAATGTACGATTACCTGCGCAAGGACCTGGACGGCAATCTTCGCCCGATCCACATCCATCACGCCAATCAGGTATTGCGCCGGGATTTCCGGGAGGATTGGGTGAAAGCCAATCTCATTCAGGCCCCCCGTACCGTCCGGGAAGGGGATGGATACCGGGAGGTCATCGTGGGAGAACACGACCTTCTGTACTTCAGCCTGCATAATGTGATATTCGATCAGAAATATGAAGATGAAACAACGGATCGGTTTCACGTGCTCGTTCTGGTGGACGGGGAAAACTGTCTGATCCGTTCCTTAACGGATCCGGAGCGCTGTTTTGAGCAGCATTATCTCGATACGGTAATCATTCCGGCAAACTTTGGCCGCTATGAAGTCATCAACCGGGGAGTGGGAGTCGTCACCATGCACAAGACACTGTTGAAGGACGGATTCGAAAATGAATAACCGAAGCGGCTGCATTCTTTCCGTCGACGCGGGAGGGACTTTTCTGAAAGCCGCTCTCATCCAGAAGGCCCACGAATCCGCCGAATTGGTGGAGGGCAGTTTTTTCAAAGTGCCTGTCGATTCCGACGGCAATGCGGAAAAAATAAAAGCCGCATACAGCGAAGCCGCTTTCCGGGGTATGGAACTGTCCGAAAAGAATAAAATACCGTTGGAAGGGATCAGCGTATGCATTCCCGGCCCTTTCGATTATTCGGGCGGTATCTGCCTGATGGAGCATAAATACCGGGCTATCTATGGCATTCCCATGCGTCCGTGGTTTGAGCAGGTAATTGGAAAAATCCCGATCCGTTTTCTTCACGACTCCACCGCTTTTCTCCTCGGCGCCACATGGAATCACCGCTATTCCCGCTTCCGGAGGATAGCGGGTGTTATCATCGGGACAGGCCTCGGATTTGCTTCCATGTTCGACGGGAAGGTTTTCGAAAACGACCGGGGCGGACCCGGCATCAGCATCTATGCCAGGCCGTGCCGGGGCAAAACGGCCGAAGACTACGTTTCCAGGCGTGCTCTGATCGCTCATTACAGGGAGTTGAGAAAGGTTGCCGGTGCAGAATCCACTTTCGACAGTGCCGGGAAAGGTACCGACAACGCCGGCATGGATACCGGCAATACCGGGATAGACGCCGGCAATATCCGGATGGATGCCGTCGACATGGCAAATCTGGCTCGCTCCGGGCAGGCTGAGGCCATCATGGCCTTTGAAGATATGGGGATCTGTCTGGCGGAAATATTGTATGATATAATAAACGATAACGGGTTTGAATGCTTATTGCTGGGCGGAGGCATCAGTAAATCGGCTGATTTGTTTCTTCCCGCCATGCGGCGGAAGCTGGCAGAAATACCAACCCTCAAAGTCATAGAGGCAATCGATCCTATCGACGATGCATCCTTGCTTGGAGCAGCCAGAGCAATGTGGATGCAGCAGCAAGAACATTGCGGTTGTAGTAGCCTGAGCAATGTGGACACAGCGGCAATATAGATGTAATGAACTGCATTGGTACACGATGAACCAGCACCAGCAATAAAATCACACGAATACAGCAATGAAACCGTCAGGAAACATTCGCTTTTTGAAAGGAGCCACTGAAATGTCAGGTTGCTGCCTGAGACTGAAAGAACTAATGAATACGCTGACTCCAAAGGAACAGCAGGTCGCCGCATTCATCATCGACTTCCCCGATGAGGTGATCAGCATGTCCATCGAGGAACTCGCCGCCGCCTGCGGAACCAGCACCTCCTCCGTCGTCCGTTTGTGCAAGTCGGCGGATTACTCCGGATATAAGGATCTGTGCCGCGCTCTTTCCACGGATATTGCGATGAACCAGCTTGATACGGTACCCTATAACGATGTTCGCCCGGGGGATTCGATCGAATCCATCATTCACCGGGCCTGTATGAGCAATATAAAATCCATTGAGAACACCAAAACCCTGCTGAACATCGATGATTTAAGCCATGCCGTCGAAGCCATCGTCTCCGCCGGAAGAGTTGACTTCTATGGAGTAGGCACATCGGGAATCGTAGCACTGGACGCACAGAATAAATTCATGCGGATCAATAAGATCACCATGTCCAGCCCCGACCCCCACAGCCAGATCCTTTCCGCGGCCTCTCTGAAAAAGGGGGACGTCGCGGTGCTGATCTCCTATACGGGGGATACCAAGGATATCCTGGAAACAGCCGATGTCGTCAAACAGACGGAGGCAACCATGGTCAGCATCACACGGTACAGCAAGAATCCACTCTCCGAGCGTGCCGACATCCGTTTGTATTCCTCCTCCTCCGAACCGTTGATCCGCAGCGGCGCAATGGGTTCCCGCATCGGCCAGCTGACGGTCGTCGATATTCTCTATACGTCCGTAGTCAGTCACGAATACAATTCCGTCAAACGGTATCTGGATAAAACAAGGCTGGTTTCAACGAAGAAGCATATCGGTATGGATGCCTTTTGAGAGGCTGCTCGGAAAAGGTAGTCTCCCGGAGTATCCATTGCGTAAAAAGCATATTCCCTGCCAGCCCGATTCATACCGGCCCGGGTCAAAGCAATTGATGTTAAAAGGCCTCAGGTTCCGACTTTTTTTCGCTGATGGCAATTCGTGTTAAATCAAGATATTTCTTGATCTCCCCATAGGTTTTCACCGCAACGGCAGTATAAATGATATCCACGATATATTGAAAGGGGACAGAGGAATCATGAAAAACAAAAATGAGGCATACAGAAAACCGCTGATAGGCGTGCTGTTGATTTCCCCGCCGCGGTTCCGGGATCTGGGGGAAGGCACCGAGCACGGCCCTTACAGGGAAAGGAAGGAAAAAGAAGCACAACGTCTGCTGCAAAGATTTGATTTCGCCGATACGGTATTCCCCGGCATCGTTTACACGCGCCGGGATGTCCAGTCGGCAATCCATTCTTTCCGGGACAAGGATGTCGATATGGTGTTTGCGCACTTCTTGTCCTGGTCGGACGACTTTGCCTGGATCCGTTTCCTCCGGGATATCGGGGAAATGCCGATCCTGTTCGCGGCCATTCCCCGTGACGAACCTGGTTTTGAGGATTCCCTGACCGAAGACCGGTTCATCGAATTCCTTTCCGCTGGCGGGTTGGTTGGGTCACTGGAGGCATCCGGCTCCATTGCCCGTTTTCAACGCCCTATGCTGCATGCTGTGATAGGCTCCATGGAGCAGGTAATGGAAAAAACCAAGGAGATGGCCCGGGCTGCCATGGTCCGTTCCCTGTTGCGCCAGACTTCCTTCGGGCTTCTTCCTTCCTATAATGAAGCAATGTGGTCTACCTATGTGGATCCTTATGATTTATTTATGAAAGTGGGCCCCGAGCTGCGTTTCCTGTCGGTCGCGGGACTGGAGGAGGAAGTGGAACAGATTCCAAAGGAAAAAACGACTGCGGTAATGAACGAAATACGGAATCGCTATCCGTCCGACGGGCCAATCCATACGGAGAAAATGTTTGCCTCCGTCGAAGCGTCGCTGGCACTGGAGGAAATTTCCCGCAAAAACAGCGTGGAACTGCTGGTCCTGAACGACATTGATCCCGTATTGCTGCGCAGGATCGGCTTGCGTCCGGGCTTTACCCCCTGTCCCGGTACGGAGGACGTCATGGTCGTTCCGGAAGGCGATATTGGCGGAGGCCTTGCCTGTTATATCCTGAAAAAGCTGTCGGGTGGGCACGTGAACTTCATCGAACCCTTCCATATCGACAAACGTACCGGCTTGTTCGCGGCCGGCCACGCAGGTCCCAACGACTATACGGATCCGAAGAGCAGTACAATATTGTCGACCGACGCGCGTTTTGCGAAATCCGGCTATAAGCATGCCGGCGCTCCTTTCGCATGGAATGTCATCGCTCCGGGGGAAAAAACGATCGTTCATATATCACAGACAAACGGCCGCTTCAAACTCGTATGCAGTGTTATCGACGCGGTGGAAACCAAACATTTTCTGGCCGGATACTCCCACGGACTGTTCCGAAGCCGTATCCCCGCGGAAGAATTCTTCGGCAAGCTCATTGCCGTCGGTGTGACGCAGCACTATGGAATAACGGCCGGCAATTACCGCAACGAACTATCCATATTGGCGGATCTTCTGGATTTCGATCTGACAGTCATTTAACCATTGCCTGCAGATTGTTATACTAATTTTCAACCAACACGATATTCCTGCCGATAACCTCTTGCATAACTCTTGTTAAAATCAGCAAAGCCAAACATATCAAAGATGCCGCCCTCTATGGGGCGGCAGTATATGCCGGATCAATGATCGGGACCGATCCTCATTCCTGAGTGATTTTCACCGGCAGCCCGGTTTCCATGGACTGATTGCAGGCCAGGGTAAACTCCAGGGAACGCACGGCATCTTCATAGGGAGACCGGATCCGGGAACCGTCCCCCGTCAGTACGGCATCGATGAAGGTACGGTCGCACAGAATGCCGGCGTCTCCTTCCTGCCTGTAAATTATTTCACCGGATCCGGAAGAAGTCATCGTTCCGTCTCCCTTGACGACCAGACCTTCGGATCCGGCGGCATCTTCCGCATCGTCGCCGCTGTTCCTGCAGCCGAAGATTTTCAGATCACCCAGAATGCGAAGCTCGGCTCGTGCATCCCGGGAGCTGAAGACGATCTTGCTGTCCGCCGCCTCTCCGCCCGTCGCATAGCATCCCGTAGAGATGGTCGCCAGGGCACCATTGCGGAACCGTACGACCGTTGTGGATAAATCATCGGTGTCATAGCCGTCAATCCCGGTCACAAAGCCTCTGGTCCCAAGGGAAAATACCATTTCCGGCTCGTCAAACACATAACGGATGATATCGAACTGATGAATGGTTTGCTCTACGATCTGGCCGCCGGACGTGGACTTCTTCTTCCACCAGGGAGCACCCGGTACACCGCCCACACGAATGCAGTCAATAAACACGATTTCCTTATTCTTTATGAATTTTACATTGGGTTCCACCAGATTGCTGTAACGGCATTGGAATCCCGATGCCGTGATCAGGCCCGCCTTTTTCACTTCATCGCGGATCCGCCTGGCAAGGTCCAGACGCAATGCCACCGGCTTTTCCACAAAAAACGGAATCCCCCGTCTTATGGTTTCCAATTCGATTTCCCCATGCTGTGTGGGCGGGATGCAGATAAACACCATATCCGGATGGATGGCATCATACATTTCCCTGTAATTCGTAAATACTTTCCCGCTGCCTGCTTTTTTCACAAAGCTTTCGGCCCGCTGGGGAATCAGGTCGCAGAAACCCGCCAATTCAATATCCGAAAAGCCAAGGAAATGGCCGAGATGATATTCCCCTATTCCCCCGCAGCCGATCATTGCAAGTTTTTTCATTTTATTTCCTCCCATTGTTCCGAATAATATCCAGGGCTTCCGAAGTTGCCCGGTAAAGATAGCCGGAGCAATCCGGCATCGCATCCAGTTCAGCGGTCAGGTAACCGTCGTATCCGGCTTTCTCCAGTGCGGGAATCACTTTGTCCCAGTGGACGTTGCCTTCCAGAAGGTTTACGAAAGACCCTCCCCTGTTGATGCCGCTGAAGCGTTTGAAATCCTTTACATGGATTTTCCGGATACGGCTGTCCAGTATCTCTATCCAATATTCCGCATCGGAAAATGCGATGACATTGCCCACGTCAAAATAGGCACCGATATAGGGGCAATCCAGCCTGTCGATAAAATTCCTCATGTCAAACGGCGAAAGGAAAAAGCCGTTCCATACATTTTCCACGCAGACATGGATCTTTGCGGATTCGATTTCGGGCTTGAGTTCCTCAAGCGTGCGGAATGAATTTTCATATGCCTGCAACAGGGAGATCTTTTCCGTCATTCCGCCGGGCACCGTAAGGATGCCGTCTGCTCCCAAAGCTGCCGCACATTCGATCTGTCTGCGGATAATATCCTTTCCGACCTCCCGTTCGGCCTTATCGCCGGAGCCCAGCTTCCTGCCGGTCAAAGAGGTCGAAATGCCCGGGACCCGCAGACCATATTTTTCTGCCAGACAGTTTATCTCCGCAAAGGTTTCCTTTTCGGAACGCATGGTCAACGAGTGGGCGGAAGAATCATCTGCATCCACATTCAGTTCGATCCCATCAAAACCGGCTGCTGAAATCTCACGGAACATCTCTGCAAAGGAAACCCCATTCGGTACCGACCAGGCATTGATTGCCTTCTTCATCCTTTTTTTCCTCCTTCTGAATAGAAGCCATTATACCGCCTGCCATATTACCATGCCAGGCGTAAAGACCCTTACTTTAGTAATGTAATTCGGTCATCCTATCATTTCTACATCGATTTGCCAAATCCTCTATAACAATGAAATTTAAACGCAGCCGGATTTACCGGTTCATTTCCCGGAACTGCCCGGGTGTCAGCCCTTCATATTTTTTGAAAACGCGGATCAATCCATTGCTGTTGGTATAGCCTACTGCCTTTGCTATCTTATCCAGGTTTTCATGTTTTTCCATCAACAATACTTTTGCCTGATTCAACCGTACTTTATTCATATAATCCTGGATTCCTTCTCCCATATGATCACGGAATATCTTGGAAACATAAGGCCCAGTCAATCC
>ENA-UOOK01001727-UOOK01001727.1-fermentation-metagenome-genome-assembly--contig:-NODE-1727-length-28296-cov-15.912291_pt1 | contig 28296 bp, 24 predicted proteins | sample MGYA00245777_ERZ724023 | MGnify/ENA primary metagenome ERZ724023 (study PRJEB28704, sample SAMN03018312) | fermentation metagenome | biome: anthropogenic terrestrial biome; feature: soil... | reverse complement strand
TCCCTGCTCCCGGCTCCCCCTTTAAATCTAAACACATTCATATTGAGAATTGCTGGTGGGGCGTGGTGTGCAGCAGTGCATGGATCGCCAGCGTGATGCCTTCTGCCAGGTTGACGAAAAATAAGAACTTTTTGGTATTAATGGCAAACTCCTTGTTGCCATCCATTTAAGATTGCACCAGTGAAGATTTGACATTATTTCACAGCTGCAAAGAAAACCTGCAATCGGCTCTATGGGCAATCTGAAGGGTTTTGGAAGCTCATCACAAAATTACGTCCGTAAAAATGTAAATACTTACAAAAACTCGTCCGTAAAAGTGTTGGATAATTCATAAGCACCGATATGGTTTTTGCTAAGCGGAAGGATGGATTAAAAAGCGATACAACGACTAAATGGATTCAATCCACCCATTGCCATCCGCACCTCACTGTCTGATTACCGCAAGGAAGAATGGTTGGTCAATCTTCCGCTCTATGCAATTAGCTCGCTCGCTAATGTCGCCCAACAGCATCAATTCGAGAATTGAAAATCTGTAAATTTAAACAAACACCGGGAAGCAATTGCCTCCCGGTGATTTTAGTTGAGTGAGTTATGACACCGTCAATGCCATTACAGCCTTTTGGGCGTGCAGGCGGTTTTCAGCTTCGTCATAGACCACCGAATTCGGTCCGTCGATAACTTCACTGGTGACTTCAATATCACGATCTGCAGGCAGGGGGTGCATGTAAATCGCATCCGATTTCGCCAGTTCCATCCGGCGCTGATCCATGATCCAGTCGGTGTAAGAATCCTGCAATTCTTTGCCTTTGACCGGATCGGCAGTGGTCAACAGCGGTCCCCAGCTTTTGGCATAAATCACATCCGCGTCTTTCATGCCTTCGTCCATGTCGTGGACGATCTCAAAGGATGTGCCCCACTTTTTGGCTTCATCAGCCGCCTGCTGTTCAATTTCAGGCATAAGCGGAAATTCTTTTGGATACGACAGAGTTACGTCCATGCCAAAGCGCGGCATTTGGATAATCAGAGACTGGGGCACGGAGATTGGTTTCAAATATGAGGCAGCATATGCCCAGGAAACCACAATCTTTTTGCGTTTCAGGTTGCGACCTTTCTTTTCCATGATGGTCATCAGGTCCGCCAGGCACTGGAAGGGGTGGTAAATGTCGCACTGCATGTTCAGAACAGGCACACGGCTTGCCCGGGCTACTTCGTTGAGGTAGATATTGCCGTCCAGCCAGTCGCAATGGCGGATGGCGATGCCGTCAAAATAGCGCCCATAAATTTCACCGATTTCTTTAGCAGTGTCACCGTGTGAAATTTGGGTGGTCGTGCTGTCGATAAACGCGCCGTGACCACCCAGCTGCGCCATGCCGGCTTCGAAAGAGCCGCGCGTGCGCGTGCTGCTGAAGAAAAACAACATTGCCAATACTTTATCGCGCAGGTAAGCGTGCGGTTCGTTGAGGGCTCGCTTGCGCTTGAGGTCCCAGGCAACTTCTAAGACGGTTTCGACTTCTTCTTTAGAAAAATCCAGATCGCCGATCAGATCGCGGCCATGTAGAAAAGTTTGCATATTAGCTCTCCTTGAGGTTTCTTTGCTTGATTATACTCAGCTATGTCTAAATTAGACTATCAGAATTATCGTTATATTTATCAGCACTTACACCAACCATTATTTCACTTTTCCACTAATCAGAACCGAAAATTATTGGCAGGAAGGTGTCTGATACTGGCAGTAAACTAGTCTTGTAAATACCATAATCATCAAAAGCTATCTCAGCTAACAATTCTTCTTGACCGGTGTTAATGTATGTGTTTTCAATCATATACGACGAATCTCCGGGACTGCCATAAAAATTCCAACTCCTTCCACCATCTGTTGAAAAAAACATGCTCCCGATTCCGTTTACTCCCCCGCTTGCATAGATGATTGAAGGAATTCGGGGATCGAAGGTCAGATTGTATTTATGGTTTTCTCCAGAGATTTGAGACCAGTTTTGTCCCCCGTCTACAGTCTTATAAAGCACACCATATTCTGTGGTTACGTATAACACACCTCGTTGCGCTGGGCTTGGAAAAACCGCAACAAGGTTTGTTGCTGGAATACCGTCGCTGATCGTTTCCCAGGTATCCCCGTTATCGGTGGATTTTTGCAAAATGCGATTTGTGACGTAGATCGTTTCGAGATCGAACGGGTCAAGCTTCAGCGAGTTCTTTCCAAACAAATTGTCTCCAACGAAACTCCAGGATTCTCCCCCATCAAGGCTGCGAAACACATACGTTTCTTTATAAATACCGAAAATTCTCTCAGGGTTCCTGGGGTCAATGACCAATGAAGAAATTGTCCCATTCAAATTAAAATCAGTGTCGAACTTGATCCAGCTTGCTCCCTGATCAGTGCTTCGAAATAAGCCTTTGTCATACAACCCAAGGAAAATCAAATCGGGATTATGTGGGTCAATTGTCAAGCTAGTTACTGTAAAATCTGGCAACCCATCGTTAATCAGGAACCAGTTTTTGCCACCGTCAACGGTTTTATATAAACCACTCTTATCCCTTGCGAGGTACATCGTTTCAGAGTTCGTCGGGTCTACTGCGAAAGCACCGACATTTGCCCTCGATAATCCACAGGGTTTCCAGATTGTTTCGTTGCCATTCTTGCCAAAAATACCATTAGTTTCCAAGGCTATTAACACAGTCTTGTCGGAGTTTCCCAGAGCAAGTATCACTCTGGGATATATAGCTGTCATGTTTCCATTGATATTTGTCCAGGTCTGCCCCCAATTTTTACTCTGATACACACCATTATATGCTTGTGTGTAATAGATCGTCGCGGCATCGGTCGGGTCCATCGCGAAACCTCCATCATAGGCATTAGGGTATATTACCCTTGTCCATTCAACACCACCATCGCGGGTCAAAAATACCCCGTAATTGGATGAAACTGCATAGATTACTTCCGAATCCTGGGGGCTGACGATAAGTTCAGTGAAGCTTTGGTTCGTCAAATTACCGGAAATCGAAGTCCAATTATTCCCACCGTCAGTACTTTTTTCAATACCATTACTTCCACTTAGATAGATTACCGATTGATTAGTCGGATCAAAAGTAACCGTTGAAACTATGAATGTAGTTGGATAGTTAGACAATACCCAATTCTCACCGAAATCAGTGCTCAAATATAGGCTTCCATCTTTGATAGCGTATAGCTTGCCAGGTGTGAAAGGATCGGTTTCCAATTGCCAATATCGAAATCCAATCGGATACCAAGACAGTCCAGAATCGTGGCTTTTGTATGTAAAGTAATTGCTTGGAGAATAGAAAATCCTAGAATCTGTTGGATCGTTTACGATAGACAACAATGTCTCAGTTTCGTTCCCCACCAAGTAAGAATCCCATGAAATTCCAAAATCAGAGCTTGTATAGAAATATCTGCCAGCTACCGCGTATAACTTGTTGGGATCTGTGGCATCCGATTCAATGTCCCCGATTGAAAATTGTCCAAGCGGACCTATAGGTACCCATGTTTGTTGAGTCTGTGCCACAGGAAACAACGGCGACAACAGCGATGCTAGCGCAATCCCTGTGTGGATAATAAAGTTTTGCCAGAGCGTCAATCTTTACCTCCGAAATGAGTTGTTTAGATGTATCAGAATATGCGTGATTGTAACAGACAAATATAGCAGAATTAGGCATACCAAATAAAATTTCGCAAAATGCGATCCAAGTAAATGATTCATGGAGGCAGATGTGCCTCCATGATAAAAAAAGCAGAAACTCTACTTAATAAAACTCGGCAAAATCGCATAAAACTCGGTTGCTTTAACCACGTCATCCAGTTTGACACTGTCCATGACCGTATGCGCGGTGACTTCATCGCCAGGTCCGAAACCGATCGAGGGGATGCCCGCCTTGCCTGCCCAGTAAATCCCATTGGTGCTGAACGACCACTTGCTGGCGGGTTTCGGTTCAAGACCGATCAACTCCCGTGCCTTCAGACCAGCCTGCACCAGGTCGTGGTTTTCATCCAATGCCCAGGCGGGGAAATATTTTTCAACCGGGAAGACAAATCCGGTATAAGAAGGCTCATCATAAAACAGCGCTTCAACCTTAACGCGATCTTTACTTTCTTCTGGAATCAGGGCTTCAACCTGTGCGATCGCTTCTTCTTCTGTTTCGCCAAAGGTCATACGGCGATCGATATAGATAACAGCCTCATCCGGGACAGCGTTGATGCTGGGGGTCTTGACGGTCATATCTGAGACGGTGATTTTGCCATGCCCCAGGAAGGGGTCGTCACCGAGCTCGGGCTCCAAATCGCGGATGCCCGCGATCACCGGCAAAAGCAGGTAAATCGCGTTGATGCCCACATGGTTGCTGGCAGCATGTGCCGAAACGCCCTTGGCGGTTACCTTGAGCTCAACACGACCCTTATGACCACGATAAACTTCCATCTTGGTTGGTTCGCCAATCACAACAAAATCAGGTTTGATCATGGGGTCAACCTCAACGAAGGTGTTCGGGGCGATACCGTCGCACCATTCTTCCATGTTGCCAAAATACCAGGCAGTCCAGCCATCCAGCAAGCCCAAATCACGGGCAAAAGCCATGCCATAGACCATGCCGGGGGTCGAACCTTTTTCATCACAGGCTCCCCGTGCATAAAAGACACCATCCTCTATTTTGCCTTCAAAAGGGTCCCATTGCCACTCATCAGGGTCACCAACACCAACCGTGTCAATATGAGAATCAAATACGATCGTTCGCGCTCCGTCTCCGATGCGCCCGAGGATGTTGCCCATCTTATCGAAGCGCACTTCGTCGAATCCGAGTTTGTGCATTTCTTCAGCAACACGTTCACCGACCGGTCCGATCAGCGATTCATAACTTGGGATCGCGCAAATTTCCCGCAAAAAACGGATAATATTTGTGCGGTTTTCTTCAGTCTTTTGGTGAATTTGGTCGAGAATTTCTTGTGAGGTCATTTATTTTCTCCTTGTCGAATTTCTGGTATTCTGCCCACCAGGAAGGCATTATAATGATTCCAGAAAATTACCTGGGATAACAACAATAAGAAAGCGAGTAAGCATGGATATCTTATCATTAAAGACGAGTACCGGCAATTTATTTCGGAAGCCAGAAATGAACTGGGGAATTCTGGGCACCGCCCGAATCTCAGAACAGATGATCCCCGCACTCAAAGCTGTAAAACACAATCATGTCATCGCTGTTGCCAGCCGCGACCTCACCCGCGCGCGGCAGTTTGCCGACAAAATGCAGGTTCCGGTTGCCTACAGCAGCTATGAAGAGCTCCTGGCAGACCCAACCGTCCATGCTGTTTACATCCCCCTGACCAACAACGAGCACAAACCCTGGACCATTAAAGCCCTCCAGGCTGGGAAGCATGTTCTTGTCGAAAAGCCCTTCGCCCTAAACGCCGACGAAGCCCAGGAAATGGTTGGCATCGCGCATGAAAAAGGACTGGTTTTGATGGAAGGTTTCAGTTACCGGTTTCATTCACGCATGCCTAAAGTTTTTGACATCCTGAGAAAAGGCGAATTAGGGAAATTGCGCTTTTTGTATTGTAGTTTCAGCTTCTCTTTGGAAAACCCCGATGACTTCCGCCTGGTCCCATCGTTAGGTGGAGGAGCGCTCTACGACCTGGGTTGTTATTGCGTAGACTTTCAACGCCTTGCAGTGGAGCGCGAACCAGAGAGCGTGCAGGCTCGTTACCACCTGGGCGGTTCCGGAGTTGACCTGCAAATGCAAGTTACCCTCGATTTCGGCAACCAAATTTATGGAAATTTTGATGTGGCTTTCAATGCAATCCATCAAAATATTGTCAGAATCGTCGGATCAGAAGCCGTTATGACTGTCGACTGGCCTTTTTCGAGCAGCAATAAAAGTGTATCCATGCTAATAGAGAAGGGCGAAGCGGTTCAAAAAGTCAGTTACCGACCGGAAAATGATTATAAGAACATGGCTGAACACTTTTACGAAGTGGTGATTAAGAAAGAAATAGCCCTATATCCCCTGGCAGGATCAGTAAAAACCATGGAAGTAATCGACGCGATATTTGAATCTGCGGCAGATAATGGTAAACTCGTTTCGCTAAAATAATTCGATCAGGATGAGCTGCTCTATGAAAAAAATCGAAGAAAAAAGATTTCGGAAATGGCGCCCCAAGCCCGTGCGCAACCAGGTCTTGCTGCCATTGTTACTCATTATCGCGATCATTGTGATTATGTTTATGTTCCGCGATTTTACACTCGAAGATCGCGCCATCGAAATCCCCCACGAAGGTCTTCTGGAGGTAATTGTAGGTTACGCCATCCTGCTCGCGGAAATAGCCGCCATGCTGGTAGTAGCGGTCTCGGTCATCGAGACTATCTACAACTTCATCAGAGGTTTACTGGATAGAAAACGACCCCGAATTCGATCTTCAGAGACTCTGCGCTTACGCCTGGGTCATCGTCTCAGTCTCGCGCTTGAATTTGCGCTTGCCTCAGACATCCTTCGTGTGGCGATCTCGCCAACCTTATCCGACCTGATGTTTTTGTTTGTGATCATCCTGCTGCGGGAATTGATCAACCACTTTCTGGAAGAAGAATTCGCGGCAATCAAATCAAGCGCAAGATATCCCGATCTGCAACCATGCGATACGGATGAGGAAGCGTAGCTGAATATTACTGACAATAACAAAGCCCCTCGGGTCAGAGGGGCTTTGTTGTACCAGGTCTGATTATGGTGTCGGAGTGACCGTGCGTGTAGGCGTGGAGCTCGGCACCGGTGTCGCGATATTAACAGGCACCCTGAGCAGATCGCCAATATTAAGCGGCGTCGTTTCGGTCAACAAAGGTGTGATTTGATTAGCAGTGCGATAACGGTTGGTCTCAGCGATGATCTGGGCGACAGATGAACGGAACCATTGTGCCACAGAAGCTAAGTTTGCCCCTGGTTCGACATAGTAATCGATAATCGTGCCCACAGCCAGTTCAGTTGGGACCTGCGTCTGGGTTGGCATCTCCTGCCAGGGGGGTGGAATTTTGATAATATCACCTTCGCGAATAATACAAGGATCGCCAAGCCCGAGCCCGTTTACATAGAGAAAAACATCCAGCATCACAGAGAACTTTTCGGCTACATCTGAACAGGTAAAGTCATCCGCCTGAACGATGTAATCGAACGGTCCATCCAGTGTAGGTGTGGGCGTGATTGTAGGTGTCTCGGTAGGCGTGCTCGTAATCGTTGCAGTGTTGGTCGGAGTAACCGGCGTCGCCGTATAGGTTAATGTAGGGGTAGGGGTTTGGGTGCTGAAAAGGGAGAAACCACCGCCGTCACCAAGCACTCCTGTTGCCCACAACACAACCAAAACCAGCCCTGCCACGACCAGCAAAGCCGCGATTGCGACAAGAATTGCGCGGTTGTTGCGGCGTTTCTTTCGGTAGGAGGATAGTAAACTTCCAGATTTTTTCTTTGCCATAATTGCCTTCCTCTTAGTTTACGTAGAAACAGAAAGGGTGTAATCCGATAATAATCGGGTATATTGATTGCGTCAAGTATACCATTTTTGCCTATAGTCATTTTTTCGTCAAGCCAGCCTCTGGGCAATAGCTACCCGGGCTTGCTGTTATAACGACCCTAAGCCTCGCGCTGCAGTTCCTCGCTGACAATCTGAATTCCACTGCTGGCACCGATGCGGTTCGCGCCGGATTCAACCATCTTCATTGCGTCTTCGTAGGTGCGGATTCCGCCAGCCGCTTTTATGCCCATCCCGGGACCAACAATGCTGCGCATCAAGACAACATCTTCAAGAGCAGCCCCGCCGGTTGAAAAGCCAGTCGAAGTCTTCACAAAATCAGCCCCTGCCTCTTTTACCAACATAATGGCAGTCACCTTTTCTTCTTCGGTCAACAAACAGGTTTCAATAATGACCTTGACAATCGCCTGCCGGGCATGCGCTTCCTTGACCACGCTTTGAATATCCCGGGCAACTGCCACCAGGTCACCCGACTTGAGCACGCCGACGTTCATGACCATATCAATTTCGACTGCCCCATCTTTAATCGCGCGTTTGGTTTCGCTTACCTTTACTTTGGTCGCGTTAGCGCCCAGTGGAAACCCCACCACACTGGCGATTTTCACCTGGCTTCCTGCGAGATTTGCCTTACAGCGTTTGACCCAGTATCCATTCACACATACGGCGCCAAAGCCATATTCCAGCGCTTCCTGGCAGAGCTTGTCGATCTGGGCTGCAGTAGCATCCGCTTTCAGCAAGGTATGGTCGATCATCGCTGCCAGCTGGCTTTGCCCTTGCGCGCCTCCACCGGTCATTTTGGTGTTAACCCTGATAACGCGACCCTTATCATCAAAGACCGTGGTCATTTCCAGGTCTTCATAGCTTGTCACCTTCTCAATTGTTTGGAGTGTTTCTTCCAATTCTGTCATTTTTACCTCTTGCATGTGTCTAATTCGGTTTCCGTATTCCTGTCTACCCAGGGTATGACAATTTTAGATTATCATTAGCGTAAGTTACTCCGCTATCAACACTTAGGAAAATTAATCATAACGAAGTAAGCATGAAAAGTCCAGAGTACCAAACCATAACCGCCATCGCCCATCCCAATATCGCCTTCATCAAGTATTGGGGCAACCGGGATGATCGTCTGCGCCTGCCGTGCAATTCTTCCCTTTCCTGCAACCTGTCGGGGTTGGAAACACGCACAAGCGTCCGTTTTAACCCGTCACTGCCTGCCGACAGTTTAATTCTGTCCGGAGAGCGAATCGACGGACCAGCCCTCAGCCGCGTCAGCGCCTTTCTGGATATCGTTCGCCTGCTTGCAGACCGACCGCTTTTTGCAGAGGTCACCAGCGCCAACAATTTCCCTGCCGGAGCTGGCATCGCCTCCAGTGCTTCCGCTTTTGCCGCACTCGCACTGGCAGCCAGCAAGGCGATTGGCTTGGATCTGGAAGAAAAGCAGCTCTCCCGCCTTGCCAGGCGTGGGTCAGGCTCTGCCAGCCGATCCATTCCCAACGGGTTTGTCGAATGGCAAGCCGGAAGCAGCGACGCAGACTCTTACGCCTTCTCCATCGCACCGGCGGAACACTGGGAGTTGGTCGACTTGGTTTGTGTGCTCGACACCTCCCATAAGTCGGTCGATTCGACCGGCGGTCACGCCCTGGCACACACGTCCCCCCTGCAGCATTTACGCCTTTTGCACGTCAATGAACGCCTGGAACTGTGCCGCAAAGCCATTCTTGAGCGGGATTTTGAGCTTTTTGCCCGGGTTGTGGAAGAAGACTCAAATTTGATGCACGCAGTCATGCGCACAAGCAGCCCATCCCTGGTTTATTGGCTGCCTGAGACTGAAGTCATTTTGTGGACCTTGAAAGAATGGCGAAACCAGGGAAGAGCGGTCTGCGCCACGGTGGATGCCGGTCCGAATGTGCATGTGCTCACCTTACCGCAGGACATGGAATGGACGCTTGCCCGCTTAAAACAGCTGCCAGGCGTCAAGCAGGTTTTACAGGCACCGGTTGGGCAGGGTGCAAGGCTGCTCCCCTCAAAATAGCGCGATTACCAGATTTTATTCACCCTGCTTTTGGTTGTCTTTTCAAAACTCTGCAGGGCGGTTTTTATCCCTTCAATTTCATCCAGTTTTTTGCTGCTCTCATGCAGTTCCTGGAGGGCAATCCTGATTCCTTCAACTTCTTCCAAAGCCTTATTGGTCTCGTTCAATTCCTGGAGGGCAAGCTTGGTCCCTGCTACGTCTTCAAGTTTTTTATCTATCTGGGTTAATTCCTGTGTCATTTTTTCGAGGTTCCGGTCCAGGCGCTCAATGCTTTTTGGAATATCCTCCACGGCATCAGTCAGATCGGTCAGACTGCTGGTGTGACTGTCGAGGATGCCCTGAAACATATTGAGATCCAGCACATAATCCACTTTTCTCAATTTCTGATACAGCCCGCCGATATAGGTCACCTGGACGTTGTAAACCCTGGGTAGTTGCTCTGATTCCAATCTGGATTCAAGCCGGTCAATTGAGGTGCGCAGTTCATAACCCGGCGGCATTGCTGGAATCTGTTGGTGCAAAAACGATAAATTGTTAAGGTCGAAGTTTTTCAATGAAGTCTGAAAAGGAGGGTCGAAACTGATCTTGACGTTATGGGCGATTGTCCTACCCTGGTTACTGACCACAAGGTCAAAAATCGGTGAATCGGTCTGCACATCAAAATAGACCACGATGTAGGGGGCATACTCCATGTCGCGGTCTTCCACCATCTCCTCGATGCTCTTTTCCATCGCTCTGGCTGAGGCTTTGGTTTCTTTTGCCACCTCAGCAGTTTTAATCACGTAAACCACCAGGGCAAGCAGACTGGCTATCTGAACAATCAGCAAAATCGTTTCACGAGTTGTTGGCGACATCAATCCTCCTTCTTGGTGGGAGACCGTGTTCAGGATGCTGGCAGTAATACGAGCAATACAGGTCCCCCTACTTTTTATTTTTCTGTTTGGGAAAAGGCAGCTCTTCCCATGTTGCCCGCATGACCTGGCAAACAAAAGTCGTATCATCAAGGTCATCGAAGATATACGATAGCCTGGCTCCCGGATAAGCATAGCCTTCCAGGGGATCCTCACCAAGGTATTTTGCCCCGGCGGAAGTCTTTTTCAAAAACACATGGTTATCACAAACCAACCCCATAATCTTCCCGTCCATGTAAAGTCCATATTCCCCAAACATTTTTCGGGCAGAAACCTCACCTGCTGGTGCCATTTGTTCCAGAACATATTGGATATATTTATCGCTGACGGGCATGTTTTCCTCCTGGTTAGAATAGTTCAATTGTAACCATTATTGTCGTTTTCTTCTGGTTTATATCTTGCTTCCCGGTAATTCTCAATTTGAATGTGTTTAGATCTACTACGCAAAATGCAGTAGCAATCGGACTCCAAAACGGGAGTGGTGGGTTCAGGATGTGAGCGGGGAGCAGGGAACAGGTAAAAGGGAATAGGGAATAGGAACTGGGTTCTGTCATCGTGAGCCTCTTTTGCGAAGGATCTTGTCGATTGGACTTCGTTCAGTATGACAGATAGTTTGTCATCCTGAGCCTCTTTTGCGAAGGATCTTGTCAATCGGAAGGGTAAGACCCTTATGAATTATTCTTTACGAAGTGATTGTCCCGTTCCGGCGAAGCCATCATTCATAGGGAACGCGGCTTGTCCCGTTCCGGCGAAGCCAACTTTTCGTCGGGCGATATTGAAAACACCTCGTACTTTTCTCTACTCGCACATTGTGTGTTTTCAATCCACCGATATCAACGATCACACTGACAACGGCGGATTGGAGGTGCACCACGACCGCGCCAATGTAAATATCAGGCACCTCCAATACCAACTTCGCCGGTACAGACGTCTCGCCCTACGGCTGTTCGCGGGACGGCGTGGCAACCGTTCCCTACACCACGAAATAGACAGAAATTTCCATATTGAGTGTTGCTGGCACAACGAATATGCGGTCATGTCGGCAATTTTGCTTGTTGCTGGAGCGGGCGTGTTATTATTAATCCACTCAAAAATGGAGGTTTTTATGCTTCAGGATCACTTGCACGATTTTGTAAAAAAATATGGTTTCACTGGGTATACCGAACTGCGCGCGCAGCAAAACCGCAATCGCGCTGTGTCAATGCTCAATGGAAGCCTGGTTTCCAATTCCAGCGGGGTGAGCAAGGGCATTTCCGCACGGGTTGTCAGGGGTGGAGCCTATGGTTTTGCTTCTGCGACCGGCTACGGCGAAGATCTGGACGCGATTTCCCAGGTTGTGAATGCCGCCAGCCAAAACGCGGCTTTTCTTGACGACCACGTCAGACGTGGGGAGCCCGATTTTTCTCCTGTTCAGCCTTTTACCCGCAAGGATGGGCTCGAGCACGACATCGAGGTTGAACAAAGCTATCTGCTGGGTATCGTGGACGAACTGGACAGCTACATCGCCGAGCGCTTCCCCCGGCTGCTCAGCCGACGGGTGTTCGCGCGCGTGCTTGATATGGAAAAACTGCTTTACACCAGCGACGGCGTGGTTTCGCACTCGTTTGTCCCCCGCTCTAATGTCTACATTTTCATGACCGCCCAGGATAAAGACGGGCAGCCAGTTGAGCTCTATAAAGTTTTGGGCGGTTATGGCAGCTTTATGGATAATTTCAAGACTGCTGAAGAATACTTTGACAAACTTGAAAAACAACACGAATTGCTGATGCAAAAGGCAGAAGGTATTTACGCTAAACCCGGCATCCAGACCGTGATTCTCGATTCGGACCTGGCTGGCATCCTGGCACACGAAGCGGTCGGGCACACCGTCGAAGCCGACTTTGTGCAGACCGGCTCGGTTGGCGGACCAATGTTTGGCAAGCGCGTCGCCAGCGAGAAGGTTAGCCTGGTCGATATTGCCCACACCGCTTTCGGCGAGCTGGCTCCGGTGCCTGTTTTTGTCGATGACGAAGGCACGCCGGCGCAGGACCAGATGTTAATCGAAAACGGCATCCTGACCGGCTACATGCACAACAAAGAATCGGCGCGCAAGTTTGGGCACGAAGCCCATGGCAACGCGCGGGCTTATGATTTCTCGGACGAACCGCTGATCCGTATGCGCAACACCTGCATTTTGCCCGGAACTGACAAACTGGAAGATATGATCGCGTCGGTCGAAGACGGCTACCTGATGACCGATATGAACAACGGGCAGGCAGATTCGACCGGTGAATTTATGTTTGGTGTGCCGCTTGGTTTTGAAATAAAGAATGGCAAGCTTGGTCGGGCGATCAAAGACACCACCGTCTCAGGCGTGGCTTTTGAGATTTTGAAATCAGCAGATATGGTTAGCGATACAGTCACCTGGACCAACTCGGGCATGTGCGGAAAGAAGCAAATGATTCCGGTAGGGATGGGCGGACCTGCAATCAAGGTAAAGATCAACGTGGGAGGTCGGGCATGAAAAAGGATTTTGCAATTAAAAACCAGGCAATTTTGGAGGCAGCCGAACTCGTTTTGGAAGAAATCAAAGCGGTTGGCGCTGATGAAGGAGAAACCTGGGTGAGCCACAATGTATTGACCGAGCTTTATTATGAACTTGGCAAGATCAGCATGGTGCGCACGGTGTTTTCAGATAAGGTCAGCATCAAGCTGCTTAAAGATAAGCGTAAAGGAACAGTTAGCCTGAATAGTTTTAACCCGGCAGACATCAAGCAGGCAGTCGCGGAGGCATGGCAGGCTGCCCAGTCGGCGGCAGCTGATGAGGCAGAGGGAATCGCTGAACTGCAGGAAAATCTGAGCTTCAGCAGCGGTGAAGAGAAACCGGACCTGGAGCAGATGTACAAGCAATTGACTGGCTTGCTGGAAGACACGAAAAAGGATTTTCCGAAGATCAGTTTTGACACGATTGGCGTTGAGCATGATTACAGCGAGCGGCTTTATGCCAACAGTAACGGTGTGCGCCTCTCGGAAGAGGTTGGGCTGTATCAGCTGACCAATATGTTCATGGCGAAAGACGGCGATTTGACTTCTTCCTTCAACTACTTTGCCACGGTCTATGAAGATCCGTCCGAACGGGTGACTGAATCTGAACGAGTCAGGCGAATTTTGGATGACACAGAGCGGCAAATCGTGACCGATCAATTTGAGGGCAGTTTTGTGGGTGATTTGGTGATCATGCCCGGCTGCCTGGAGAATTTTTTGTGGTACATCGGCGACATCTACTTGCAGGACAGCGCGCTGATCTCCGGCACGAGCCCCTGGAAAGACAAGCTCGGCGAGCAGATTGCCAGCCCGCTGGTCAACTTCTCACTGGCGGCTGAACACCCAAACCTGCCAGGAGCAAGCCAGCTGAGCGGTGATGGGTATGTCGCTGAAAATATGCCCCTGATCGAGGGCGGCGTGCTTAAAAACTTTAGCCTGAGCCGGTATGGCGCTGCCAGGACCGGTTTGCAACGTTCGGCGAATAGCGGCGGCACTTTTGTGTTTGACAGTGGTGAAACGCCTTTGGAGGAACTGATTGGAGGCGTTGAGAAGGGCATCCTGCTGGGGCGATTCTCGGGTGGTGAGCCCAGCCCTGCGGGCGATCTGAGCGGCGTTGCCAAAAACAGCTTCCTGATCGAAAACGGCAAAGTCACCAAGCCCCTGAGCGAAGTGATGATCGCTGGCAATCTGGCAGACATGCTGCGCGATATCGCAGCGGTCAGCCAGGAGCGCGAAAACTCGGGCTATTGGCTTTTGCCCTGGGTCAGGGTTAAGAACGTGACCATCTCGGGAAAATAGTCATTTTTGGTGGAGTCCGATGTACAGATAATCATCTGCAATCCAGGCTAATGGGCACCAATTGAGATTGATTACTGGCAGATAGAGAAAAGCGTTGGGTTACCAACGCTTTTTCTTATTTTGATTTACTGCTTTCGTCTATTTTCCAGGTGACCAGGAACCAACAAAAGTGATCAGATCACCCAGGACTGCCGGTTGTGACGCGCGAACGGTCAGCATCCCTGTAGGTATTTCTGAGTACATCTTTGCCTGATAAAAATGGAAAGGGTCATCCTTCAAGCTAAAGCTACCACCACCACTCATGTTCGTTGGATATCCGACCAAATCTACAAGGCACTGGACAATGTTTCCTTCAGTGCCATCGAAATGAAAGCTGTAACCCCCAAACTGATTCTTTTCGATGGTTGCCAACTTGAAGATAACCGAACCGAGCTGAATTTCCTGGTTAATTTCAATGGGTTCGTCGGAGGCTTGCACCTTGTTGCCATCAAATTCAATTTCCACGAAAGACTCTTTTTCCGGAAATGAACGTTCGTACACGTTTCGCTTGGCGTAAACAAGATTCGGACGCGGCTGTAGAGATAGTAGTAAATATTTGTCACATTTTTGCGATAAAGCTCAAAAAAGTTGGTCACATCCGCCAGACCTGCCTTTCCGTTTTTAGACGGACTGTTGTAAAAAAATCTATTGAGGGTGTCTGTATCATCCATTGGCTTTCCTTTTCAGGTTCAAATTGCGATTTGTAGCTACATAGATGTTAACGCCGTCAGGAGGTCAAATGTGACAAAGTCGTTATGCCTTCTCATCGAGGCTATAGCCCTCCTTGGACGAATTGTCTGCCTTGATTAATAATTAGGTCTGCTTCCATAACTCATAGTTGTTTGAGCGACCTCTGAGATGCTGCTTTCTCAATTTATTATGAATCCGACTGCCATTGGGTCTATAATAAACCAAACCAGCAAATTTTAGGAGTCGCCATGCTTGACCCGGAAATACAGAAGAAATTGATCGAAGAAGGACGAGATTTTCTGAAAAGTTTCGCCAGCACGCCGTATGACGATTTTGAATCCGACCAGCGGCTTAATCTGCCACAGCCACCCCTGGTAAAGGCGCCGATGACGGAGCGGGCTTTTGCGCTGCCGGGAAATTTTGAGAATCTCTGGATGAAAGACGATTTTATCGAAATTGTCACCGAACGAAAGAGTTCACGAGTTTATACCCAATTGCCAATAAGCCTTTTGCAGCTATCGTTTATGCTCTGGGCAACGCAAGGAATCAAAGACATCCGCGGAAAGTCATACGCCACGCTGCGAACGGTGCCTTCGGGAGGCGCCCGGCACGCGTTTGAAACCTATTTGTTGGTACAGGATGTTGAAGGTTTGCCGCCAGGAGCCTATCACTACCTGCCGCTGGGGCATGAGCTTGAATTTCTGCAGCCGGTGGAAGACCTGCCGGCAGCTATCTCGGACTCGCTGTTTGGGCAGAGCTGGGCAGCAAAAGCAGGCGTTATCTTCTACTGGAGTTTTGTTCCCTACCGGGCTGAATGGCGCTATGGTATCTGGGCGCACCGCGTGGTTTTGATCGATGCCGGTCACATGGCTCAAAATCTTTACCTGGCTTGTTCCGCGCTGGGCTTGGGTGCCTGTGCCGTGGCTGCTTTTGACATGGAATTCTGTGATCATATTTTCGGTTTGGACGGTGAAGAGGAATTTACGCTCTATACCTGCCCGGTCGGGACGATTTCTGCTGATGATAAAAAGCAAGAAAAATCCTTCTACCAGTTTGTCGAAGATGAAGGACTTTGAGCGTGAATAACATGATTGCTGTTTTTTTATCAGATCTGTGGGTTACAATTTTGGTACAAGATTGCCCGAAGAGGTGCCTGTGATCAGACGAGACAAAATCAATTATTATCTTGACCTTGCTGAGGTTGTCAGCCAACGGGCTACCTGCTTGCGCAAGCAGTATGGGGCTGTGATCGTCAAGAACGACGAAGTCGTTTCAACCGGCTATAACGGCGCGCCGAGAGGCAGGGCTAACTGTATCGACCTGGGTTTTTGCATCCGCGAGCAGTTGAATGTGCCGCGGGGAGAACGTTATGAGCTTTGCCGAAGCGTTCATGCTGAAGCAAACGCGATTATCAGCGCTGCCCGCGAGCGAATGATTGGTTCTGCGATTTATTTGTCTGGTATTGACTTGAAAGAAAACAATAATTACGTACAGAGTTCCGGTCCATGTTCAATGTGTAAAAGGCTGATCATTAATGCCGGCATCGAGATGGTGTATATTCGGGATGATAAAGATAATTACCGTGTCATCAAAGTGCAGGAATACATTGAGAATGATGAATCGCTGCATGGAAAGATGGGATATTGAGTGAATGGATTAATGATATGGGTAGTGCCAATTCTCTCACCCCCCTGCCCCCCTCTAAAGAGGGGGTGGAAAGGACTGCGCCAGGCTTTTAGCGACCTGCGGGCTGGCACTTATATAAAAAAAAGCTTCTACGAAGGAGAACATAATGAAACAATTTGATGTGATCGTAATTGGTGCCGGACCAGGTGGATATGTGGCTGCGATTCGGGCTTCACAACTGGGCTTGAAAACCGCCATAATCGACAAAAAGTGGTTGGGCGGCGTTTGTTTGAATGAAGGCTGTATTCCTTCAAAAGCGCTGCTGCATAATGCCGAAATCGCCTTTACCTTGCGCACTGAGGCGAAAACGTATGGAATCAGTTTTGACAACCTGGAACTGGATTATTCGGCAGCCTTCAAACGTAGCCGGCAAGTCAGCCAACGCCTGACCAAAGGCATCGCGTTCTTAATGAAGAAAAATAAGATTGAGGTTTTCGAAGGAACAGGCAAACTAGCTGGAAAAGGGAAGGTCATCGTCGAATTGAATGCAGGTGGGCAGGAAGAGATCGAAGCTAAGGATGTTATCTTATCGACTGGCGCGCACGCGACAGTGATTCCCGGAATGGAACCAGATGGTGAGAAGGTGCTCAATTATTCCCACGCGATCATGCTCGAACAACTGCCCAAATCGGCGGTTATTATCGGTGGGGGCGCGATCGGGGTCGAATTCGCTACCATTTGGAGCGGATATGGTGTTGAAGTCACGATTATAGAGATGCTGCCCCATATTCTGCCCAATGAAGACGAGGAAGCCGCAAAAGAATTGGTCAAAGCCTTCAAAAAACGAGGCGTGAAGGCGTTTACCGGGACCAGGGTCAAAACCGTCAGCAAAACCGAGACCGGTACAAGCGTGGTGGTTGAAGGTGAGAATGGAGAAGAAACCCTGGAAGCGGAGATTACGCTGGTTGCGATTGGGTTCAAACCGAATTCCCAGGGGATAGGGCTGGAGGAGGCTGGCGTCGCGCTGGACAAACGAGGGTTTGTGCAGATCGATGAGCGCATGGCAACGAACGTTGCCGGTGTCTGGGCGATTGGTGATGTAACTGGTCAGCTTTTGCTTGCTCACACTGCTTCGGCGCAGGGGCAAATCTGTGCCGAGGTGATTGCCGGCGAGGAAGCCCGCAAGCTGGATTACCGCATGATCCCGAGAGCGGTCTTCTCAGACCCGCAGGTGGCTTCGTTTGGCTACACCGAAGCCCAGGCGAAAGAGGCTGGATTCGATGTAAAGGTCGGTCGATTCAGTTTTATCGCCAATGGAAAAGCGCTCGGGCTGGGGCAGGGAACGGGATTCGCCAAAATCATTACAGACGCAAAATTTGGCGAGCTGCTTGGGGCTACATTGGTCGGTCCGGAAGTCTCAGAATTGTTGCCGGAGCTGGTTTTGGCGCAGGCAAACGAACTGACCGTGGAAGAAATTGCCCGCTCTGTACATATTCACCCCACCTTATCAGAAGCGATCATGGAAGCTGCCGAGGCGGCACATGGTGAGTCGATCCATGGTGGGTAATCAGCTATGGTAGAAAGAGCGCCCTGGAGACAGGGCGTTTTTTGTAAAGGCGGAATGATTTTCTGAGGTGTGAAATTAAGCGGTTATGCTATACTTTATCCATGAAAAGAGGGTTTTCATCGGTTTCTATCGTTATTAAAAATTTTCAAACTGGTTTCCCGACCGGATTGACGCGCGCCTGTTTTTCTGTTGAGCCGGATAGCAACCGTATAGGGTCAGATCGAGGCATATTATCATGAACACCCTCAGCCAGACGGATTTTTTAGCGGGAGTGGTAATCGTTTTAATCATCCTTCTGACTTTTCTTGCCTCAATTCTCTCGAAACGAAAAAACCATAAATCTCTTCAAACACCGCAGGCTTTTACAGGTATCGACACACTGATGCACCGTTCTGCAGAAGAAGGAAAGACGCTGATAATTGGGCTGGGTGAAGGGTTTTCGAGTTTGAGCACAGGGTTGGGGGATACGACTGGTTTATTGGTGGAGCGGACGCTGATGAACCGTGTGGTTTTTAATGACAAGCCAACCCATGCTTTCAGTTCAGATGGTGCCCTTGCCAGTATCAGCCGGATGGTTGTTTTTGGCGCGTACGAAAACGCCATGGCTACAGAACTGTTTCGACCAGAATACAACCAGCTCAGCGGACCCAGCCCCTTTGCCGGGATGGCGGGTTTGCTGCCAGAGTTGGCACGCCCTGGAAACGCCGGGTTGGTCATGGCAGGCGCTTTCCGACCTGAGAGCATATTGATTGCAGATTTGGCTGAACGAAAAAGGGTTCCGCTGATTTTCACAAGCGGCTCTGTGGCGTCACAAGCCGCCTTTTTTGCTACTGAAGCCGAGATAACCCTCGGAGAAGATTATTATCTGCCTGCTGTGGGCAAATCGAACCGGGGGTATGTGCAGGGCACAGCAATGACGCTCAACTGGCTGCGTGTAATCATCGCGATCGCGCTTTTGGTTGCGGCGGTTCTGAAACTGAGCGGGGTGCTGCCGTGAAAGAGCGCCAGATGATCGTGGTCGCGGCAGTATCCGGGCTCTTATTCCTGATTGCCTTGTTCTTCCAACCGGTCACTTCTGCTTTCCTGAACGTGGTCTTAAATTGGGCAATCATCCTCACGGCTGTGACCCTGCTGATCGCGATCGGCAGCCTTGTCGCCACGCATATCCGCTATATCGCGATAGGAAGGCGGGGTTTTCTGTTCAGCCTGGTCTTTATCGCTGCGTTTACCGCTACCTTCGCCTTTGGCATCATTCGCGGTGCCGACGACGCGCGATATTTACAGGTAATCAGGGCGATCCAGGTGCCGCTTGAAATGGCGTTGTTGGGGTTGGTCGCGTTGGTAATGATGAGCGCTGCGATTAAGGTTTTCAGGGTGAGAGGCTGGTCTATTCTGACGGTGTCATTTGGAATAAGCGCCCTGGGCTTCCTGTTTTTGAACCTGGGCTTCCTGCCGGTAACGCAAAACTCGTTCCTTTCTGAAGCGGTCGCCTCGCTGCAAAGGCTTCCGGTTATCGGAGCGCGAGGCTTGTTGATCGGGGTGGCACTGGGCGCGGTAATCACGTCAATACGAATATTGTTTGGTCAGGTGGTGGAAAATGAGTGAGCAGGCTGACCAATTACGCGTCTGTCCACATTGTGGGCAGGAAAACGCTTTGTTTTCACTCAAGTGCATTCGCTGTGGGGAGGTTTTGGAGGATTTGTTCCTCTTTGACGATTTGGATGCCGATGAGCAGGACCCTGCCGCTGAATCATTTTCAGAGGTCCTGGCTGCGCTGAATGAAAGCAGCCTCCTGGACGATGAGACAGAAGCTGCGACGTTGTTGAGTGGAGGGGAGCTCGAAAATTTGGAAAATGGGGTGGATGACAGCGGCGGATTGACAGACAGACCCGAGGTTCCGGACTGGTTGGAGTGGGTACGGGAGCGCAGCCGGGAAGAGGACGCCAGCGGTGAAATGGCAAAGGGTGGGCAGGCTATGGACGAACGTCGTTCCGCCGAAGGGAGCTCCCAGGTGGACCGGGCGTTCGACGAAATCATCCAGCGCATACGCGAGCAATCTGAAAAAGAACGGAAAAAAGCCCGACGAGTTAATACAGACCTGGTGGATGAAAATGGCGACCCTGAGTGGCTGCGGCGGATACGCGAGCTGCACCCTCAAGGCGATCAGGACACAAAGCAGGTATTAACCGGCTCTCAGGACAGCAGTTTTGAAGATGAGTGGACCGAAGAAGAACTGCAGGAACTGCTGCGTCGGGAAATTGGGGATGAATTTAACCAGCCTGCCTCCCCGAATGTGGAGGAAGAATATTTTCCGGCGGAAGATGACGAGCAAAGTAAAAAGCGGTCAGATCTCGAAACGGATCACGAAGTGCCGTTTGATTTTCACAACATTCCCGATGACGACCTTGATGAATTTCCCCTTAATAATCCGAACAGGTTGAACAATCCTGGTCCGCCTGAAGACGCGGACTCTACACCTGTCGAAAACCAGGAGTACCTTGAGGGAGCTTTAATCGGTGAGCCAGACGAAGAGGAGCCGGCTTTTGAAATAGAGCGTCCCGCAAGTGAGCCTGCGGCGCCAGAGCAGGTTAAGGGGGAAGAAAACGAGGAAGAAAGCTCACAAGCAGAAGGCAAGCAGCCCGGGGACGAACTCACAGAACAAGAAGATCAGAAATCTTCCGAAACGGACGAAACAAAGGAAGCAGTCGCACAACAAGCTGACGAAGAAAAGCATGCAGATGAGCCGGCAGAAGATGGTTTGAAAAACCCTGCGATTGATGAAACGATCCCTGACCTGCTGCTTTTACGCAACCAGCGTGACCGCGCGCAGGTGTTGACCAACATCATCGGGCAGGAAGGTCGACGCAGCATCCCGGTTTTGCACGAAAATACCCGCCAGGGCAAGCTGGGGCGTTTGATCCTGGCGCTTCTGCTTTTGGCAGGAGTGATATTCTCCCTGGTGATTGGTCCAGGGCAAGACCTGGATTTGCCAGTCAGTCTGCCGGCTATCGCCATGCAGGAAAAAAGTGAACAAATGCAGCCCGGAGAGGTAGTTTTGGTGGTTTTGGATTACCAGGCTGCCACCAGCAGCGAGATTGAGCCCCTGGTCATCCCAGTACTGGAAGACCTGCGCCAGCGCGGAGTTTCGCTGCGGTATGTGACCAGCCAACCAGTGGACTTATGGTTGGGCGAAGGGCTTTTTGACTCTGAGCGTTCTGAACCAACGATAGAGATCGAATTCATTCCTGGCGGAAACCTGGGCTACCTGGCACTTGCTGCTGGTTCAAGCCCAAACTGGGGGGCGACACCGATTGAACAGGCAGTAAAAGACGGCACGACGTTAATGGATGAAACTAACCAGGTTCTGCTGGTAAGCGATTCGCCTGAGTTTGTACGCAACTGGCTCGAACAAGTTAGCCCCTGGCATCCTGATGTGCCTACGTTCGCGGTAAGTATTGCCCTCAGTGAAGCTTTGCTGCTTCCTTATTTTGAATCCGGACAGCTTTCGGGTTTCGTTGCCGGGCACCCGGGCGGGGTTGGACAAAGCGAGCATGCAAGCCAACGCGCCTGGCAAGCCGGCACTTTGATCATGATCGTTGTGTTAATTTTAGGCATGATCACCAAAATCGAAACGGATGCCGCGGAGAAGGGTGAGGGTATCAGACATGCCTGACCTTAACATCCTGCTGACCCTGGCTGGCATCGTGCTTTCGTTAATGGTGTTCAGCTATTTGCTTGGTGACAACCTGTTCTTTGGCATCGCCATGTACATCCTGGTTGGGGTCAGCGCAGGCTATGCCGCCCTGATACTGATAAACAGGGTGATTATCCCCATGCTAATCATGCCATTGACCAGTCTGCCCCAACTACCGGCAGTGTTGGCATTTGTCCCGGCGATCCTCTCGATTTTGTTATTGTGGAACTTGTTTAGAAAGACATCCAAATTGGCAGGGATCCCGCTTGGTTTCCTGGTGGGAATCCTGGCAGCTGTTTCCGTCGCGGGCATCAGCAGAGGAACTCTGGCACCACAGCTATTGGGCGTTGTCAATGCTTTCGACCCGCAAGCTGTCGTTCGTGATGGGCAGCCAAATTGGAACGCGATATTCGAAGCATTCATGATGCTTTTAGGTGTGATCGCGGTGTTACTTTTCTTTCACCATCGCAAAAAAGGCAAAAACGTTGTGCAGTCCCCTGAACCGTGGGTGGATGGGTTTTCCGGGGTGGGTCAGGTGTTCATTGGGATCACCTTCGGAGCGATATTTGCAGGTTTGTTCGGGACGGCACTGACCGCCCTGATTGGCAGCATTAACCGGATCATTGATTTTGTGAGATTGTGGCTATAGAGGAATAATGACGGCACCTTATCTGAGCATCCACATATCATCACTTCGCAGCCAGGCGTGGCTGTTCGATGACCGGTCTGGCAGTTATCAGCTGAGCGGCTATGTAAACCAACCAGGCAGCGCCCGCGACCCCCAGACACTAACCAATGCGCTGCGGGCATTGGAAAAAATCAGCGGACGGCGGATAATAAGTAAACAAGGAAAAATATTGTTTAGCGAAGGTGAGGGAACGGAAGGGCTGGAGAGAGCAGGGATCACTTTCAGCGCTGGGAAACCGATTAGAACTGCTCTAATCGGATTGTCCGAAAAGTTTAGCCTCGAACCGCTGCGTCGACTGGTAAGCTTCTTCAATTCGGACATCGTTTTGGAATTAAACCTGCAGAACGAACCAAATCTTTCTTCACAAATTGAAAAATTGACCAACACCGGCTTCGACCTGCTGATTTTGGCTGGCGGTGTGAATGGGGGACCCGAAAAAGCGCTCAGAGCCGCGATCAGTAACCTGCGCTTGTTGTGCCAGCTGCGCCAGGGAGAGCGTCCGCAAATTGTCTACGCAGGCAACCAGGCGTTGGCTGACCATATTAAACTTGAGCTTGAAATCGGGGAAGATCTGTACATCGCCGGCAATATTCAGCCAGAAAGCGGGAGGGAAGACCTTTCATTCGCCTACAAAGCGGTTTGCAAGGTGATCCGCCGAATCAGAATCAAAGAATTCCCCGCGATGCTGCCTATGTTGGATAACCCCAAAGTCAACATTCTGCCATCGGAATATGCCCGCGCGAGGATTGGAAGCTGGTTGGAGCAAACGCAACCGACTGATAAGGGCATCCTGCAAATCCACCTGGAACCTGAATTTGGACAAGTAATTGCTACACACAACGGCAAACGAATGGGTTTGTGGGAAAACATGGCTGTCGATGAGGAGACCATCGAAACCGTCAGCAGCATGCTGGGAAAATCGGTTGACCCTGTTGCCGTGGCAACCTACATGTTGAACAAGCAAATTCATCCCTTCTTCCTGCCAGCGACGCTTGAAGAGTTGAGCATCGAAATAACCTGGATCAGCGTACGAATCAAAAGTATGCTGCGGCGGTTGAGCGGGATAGATCCGGATTTTCATTATGATGAAGAGCTGGGAATGCAGGATAATTATGAACCAGTGCTGCTTAGCGGCACCAGCCTCGATCGACTGCCATCTTTCAGGCATGCCTTCATCCCTGTTCTGGACAGCGTATTGCCAAATGGCATAACCACATTTGCGTGGGACGATTTTGAAGTAACCGGCGCGTTGGGGGTCTTGGCTGATTTTAACAGCCTGCTTTCAACCCAGATTGTAGATAACGATATGTTTACCAACATGGCGACCATCGTAGTTGTGGATAGCCTGGCGACAATCGATCAATTAGTGTTAAGACTGGAAGTGGATGAGGGCATGGGCGAGATGCGCCAGCGCTATAAGGTCTATATGAACGAGCTAAAACGCATTGAGACATCACCGGTGGACAATATCAGGGTCTATCTTTCACCTGAAGAAAACAGTGATGTGGGTATGGGCATGCGGGGATTAGGTGGTTGGGTGAGCACACCAACTTCAAAACTGGGAATCATCATTGATGCCAGGGGAAGACCGCCTTTTTTGCATTCCGACCCCCAGATAATGAACAAAATCCGCCAAAATTGGCTTTGGGAGCTGGGGGTTTGAGCATGCCTGGAGCAATTGTAGAGCGCGACTATTTACTCAAGCATGCGGTCAGGCTGCCTGTTCCGGGGAAGGTCGTGGCGCACCTGGGGCAAGTGCTCGGCTATGGCGATTTGATTGCTGAAGTTGTTTTGCCGGCGGGATTCCAGGTGTTTGACGTTAAGAACCATTTTCAAATCAAAGATAGTGACCTCGAAGGGTCGATTAAACGCCTGGCAGGTGAATCTTTCCAAAAAGGCGATGTGATTGCCAAAAAACAGGGACTGATCTCCCGAATTTTCAGAGCTCCTGAGGCTGGGAAGGTCGTTGCGGTCCGTGATGGCAGGGTAACCCTGGCGATGGGAGAGAAAAAGATCCAGGCTAACAGCCCAATCCCTGGAACGGTTGCGGAAATAGCTCCCGGGTTTGGAGCTGATATCATTGCACGGGGAACCTGTCTGCAGGCAGCCTGGGGAAACGGGAAATGTGCCGCGGGCATGCTTATCCTGGTGGAAGAGCTGGGTCGATTGCCAATAAATGACCTGAAAGACAAAATTGTCCTGTTTCCGGGCAAACTTAATCTTCCCCAGCTGGATTTGTTGCGTGATGCTCAGGCTGCGGGTGTAATCGCTCCGGTATTGGAGCCCGGATTGTATAGAGCTTATAAAAACTGGAATGTGCCATTAATCAGTCTGGTGGGTTTTGGAGAAGCGCAAACCGATTCGGTTTCCAGCAGCGCCTTGCAAGAGATGAACGAAAAACCAGTCTACCTGCTCGCGCAGGAACCCAACAACAGGGACGGGATCAAACCCAGGTTGTTTTATCCTGACCAGGGAAGCCAGGCGACAGAATTGTTCGATAAAGCGAAAACAGCTTTGGTGGGCTGCCAGGTGCGCCTGCTGGGCAGCCCCTATTTTGGCAGCCAGGGCATAATTATTGAGGTTCCTGAAAAAGAAGAACACCTGGGCAGTGGATTGCTTAGCTATGTTGTCGTGGTGGAACGCGATGACGAGAGCGTGATCCGCGTACCGCTTGAGAATCTTGAGATATTATCCCGTTAGTCTGAAATAATCAACAGATACCGGCTTGTAGCCCAACCAACAGTTCCGTCTTCGAGCAAAACCTTTTCCCACACGATATTTTGTTCAGTAACCTGTTCTCCAAATAAGGTCACAATCTGACCTTTGTTGAAGTATGCAAGGATCAAGGATGAAACATCAGGAGCTTCGCGTACGACAATCCCACTTTCTGCTGTTACCTCTGCCTGAAGAAACTCTGGAGCAGCTGGTTCTTCAGGCTCTGACTGTGCCGGCGCGAGTGAAGGAGATGCTGTCGGACTGAGGGTAGCGGTTGGGCGTGGAGTCGCGGTTGGTAACGAGGTTGCGGTGAACCCAGGAGCAATGGTTGGTTCTTCGGTGGGCACCCCAGGGGTAAGAAGGGCAACAATACTTGCCCCGGGCATGGAATCAGGTTGTTCTGGCGCCGGGAAAAAACCAAAGGCTTCGTTTAGGAGCAGGAGGGCGGCAATAAAAACCAAGCCTATTGTTATCCAACCTACCACACGCCGGGGTTGGAAGCCGGCAACCCAGGCTGTCAGCAGCATGATGGATAAGCTGGTGAATAAGCGTGAACTTGAAATAATCAGCAAACTGGCACTTAAGGCAGTATCCCCCCGAGCCATTTGATATCCTGCTGCTGAGATTGGAATAAAGATCAGGAAAAATAAAACGGTAGAGACAAGCACAGAAGGAATGTTGTCCTGAAAAATAAACAATACCAACCCGATGATCGAGAAAACCACCAGGATAACCCAGGAGAACCAGCCATCTCCCCCCGAAAAGAGCCGCAAAATCTCGAGCGCGCCACCCAATTCCGGGCTGAGGAGATTGACCAGCCATCCCACCGCAAAGAAGAGCAGGATTGTGAGCGCCAGGTAAAAAATGGACTTTAGCAAGTGCCGGGTTGAAGGGCGGATTGCCGCGGAAACGAGCCCGACAATCGGATTCAACACCGGAGAACTGACCCCGGCAATGATCACCAGTAAAGGATTATTGACCAGGATGCCAACCAGCAACAATGCAAGTCCGGGAGCAAGCTGTGCAAAGTAAGCGGAATTGACCCGGCTGCGCTGCATCATCTTTTCAGCGTAGGATCGCAGCTCTCGGGCTCCTCCGTCTTTGATCATTTGGCGAATACGCCACCCTTGTGGCTTGCGTGCAAGGTGGACTTCGTCCGGGCTTGTTTCGGTTGATGGTATGCTCATGTTGATATCCTTGAATAAATCCTCTTTCTCTATAGTTGCATGGTTTGTGCCCGGGGAGCGGGGGCACGACAACGACCCCCTCTTTAGAGGGGGAATTAAAGGTGGTGCGGGGAGCTGCTCGACAAACAGACTGTCATTCTGAACGAAGTGACACACAGTGTAATTCGTAAGAATCTACCCGTTTCAGTAGAATAGCCAATGTGGTTGAAACGTCAGGATCCTTCGCAAAAGAGGCTAAGGATGACAGATTAAAGGCAGAATGCTTCGCTACGCTCGCAATGACAGATTACATACCCGTCACTGCGAGCCCCCGTTAGCCAAATAGCAGGGGCTATTGAATCACAACGAGGGGGCGCGGCAGTCTGCTTTTAATCTCTTACTCTTTTATTCTTCATTCTGACAAGAAGACTGTCATTCTGAACGAAGTGACACACAGTGTAATTCGCAAAAATCTACCCGTTTCAGTAGAATAGCCATTGTGGTCGAAACGTCAGGGTCCTTCGCAAAAGAGGCTTAGGATGACAGATTAAAGGCAGATTGCTTCGCTACGCCTGCAAGCATACAAATTTCATTCTATCCACGAGTTAAGATAAAATATTGCCATGACGAAAACGAAATTCTCCCTGATGTTAATTCTGATAGCAATATCAATGCTGGTTGCTGCTTGCAATCCACAACAGCCTGATGTGACTTTGACTCCTGCGGAAACCCAACCGATCGCAACCGAAGAAACCGTAATCACGGCACCGCCGGAAGTCGCAACCGAATTACCGATTTCGCTGATCAGCAGCGAATTGGTGTTTTGGTCAGGGGCGGGTTCGACGCACAATCAGGCTGTATCGGGGCGGCTCTCAGCCCTTGCGGCAGAAAGTGACCGGACATTTGAACAACACGACATTATTTCTGTAGAGCAGGTGACCCCAACAGTGAGGGTAATCGTCAGCACCGCGAACGCAGCGGAGATTGAGGCAATCGCAGCGCAACTGCCCGCGGTTCAATTTTTAGCCGTAGACGTCGCGGGTTTGAATCCGACTGGCAACATCCACCTGGTCAGCAGTGCGGGCGGAACGTTGGAACAACGTGCGTTTTTGGCTGGCTATGCCCTGGCTCTGACGACTGATGATTACCGCGTGGGGGTGATCAGCCTGGCAAACGATGATGCCGGTAACCGTACACGCGATTCATTTTTAACCGGTGCACGGTTTTTCTGCGGAATCTGCCGGGCGCGCTATATGCCCGTTGGTTATTATCCGTTTACGGCTGAAATGACAGACCCGACAATCAGCGGTGATTGGCAAGCTGCCGCTGACGCGCTTTTGGCGAGCGCGGTCAGAAGCATCTATGTGCAGCCAGAAATATCTTCTGCTGAGCTAATCAGCTACCTCTCAGCCAACAATGTCATCATTGTAGGTGTAGAAGGGCAGCCCGGTTTGGAGGCAGCCACACGTCTGTTGGGGGTGTTTGGAAGTGACCTTTACGTCAGCGTCGAAGTGGCGGCTGGCAGATTGCTGGATGGAGAAATCCTGACTGGCAGCACAGGCAGCCTGGAGCTGACCCGGATCGACCAGGAAATCATGCCTGAAGGCAGGCAAATCCTGTTTGAAAGAATTCGGGAGGAGCTGCTCAGTGGGATGATAAAAGACAGACCATAATTGCGGCAGGTTTTTGATCAAATTCCCTTGACTTAGCAGGTTTAAGCTGATAAACTCTCGATTTGAAATTGAAGGACTGGAAAGATTCAGCCTTGCGCAAGCGTGCAAATTTTGATATACTTTTTAGTCTGTGAGT
>ENA-UOOK01001726-UOOK01001726.1-fermentation-metagenome-genome-assembly--contig:-NODE-1726-length-28299-cov-4.333628_pt1 | contig 28299 bp, 26 predicted proteins | sample MGYA00245777_ERZ724023 | MGnify/ENA primary metagenome ERZ724023 (study PRJEB28704, sample SAMN03018312) | fermentation metagenome | biome: anthropogenic terrestrial biome; feature: soil; material... | reverse complement strand
GCTTGAGCCTCATTGAAAAAAGAGATCAGCCCTATTTCGCTAAAGGTCTCTTAATTGGTTTCATAACGATTCCCATCGGCTGCGTGATAGGTGGACTTATCGCCGGCTATAATATGGGAATGGTCATTATGAACACCATCCCTATCGCCGTTCTTTCCATACTGTTAGCAATCGGACTGAAGTACATACCCAGCAAGCTGATGAAAGGCTGCATCATTTTCGGGAAAATTATTGTTATCATTGTTACCATTGGTATCGCTTGCGCTGCATTCGAATTCATTACAGGCATCGTCATTATACCCGGTATGGATCCAATTGAAGATGCCATGGGAATTATCGGAATTATAGGTGTTACATTACTCGGCACATTCCCATTATTACATATCCTTACAAAAGTTCTAAATAAACCGCTGAATGCGCTTGGTCAAAAAATCGGCCTGGATTCCACATCTGCTGCGGGTTTGGTATTTACCCTCGCAAACTCTATTCCAGTTTACGGTATGATGAAGAAAATGTCCCCCAAAGGCAAAATTATTAATACCGCATGGCTTGTACCCGCTACTGCCGCATTGGGTGACCATCTTGGCTTCACGGCAGGAGTCATGCCTTCAGCCATTGCCCCTATGGTTATATCCAAACTTGTCGCAGGCGTGCTGGCTGTTCTGCTGACATTGCTCATCTGCAAGAACACCGATGTTGAGGATAAGATGAGTGCGGAAATCGCAGCAAAAGAAGGCAATGCCGGAGAAGAACCGGCAGTGGCCTAAGGCAAATAACCGAAAACAATTTTGAATTAGTAAGGAGGAGCGATTATGGCAAAATATTATCTTGGTCTGGATCAGGGCACGACAGGAACCACAGCTTTATTGCTGGATGAAAACTGGAATATCGCGGCTAAAGGTTATAAAGAGCATACACAATATTATCCCCAGTCGGGCTGGGTGGAACATGACCCCATGGAAATATGGACTTCCATACTGGCCTCCATTGATATGGCGGTGAAAGAGGCAGGTATTGACTTTCACCAAATTGCGACCATTGGTTTAGACAATCAGGGCGAAACCGTGATGCTCTGGGACAAGAATAGCGGAAAGCCTGTCTATAATGCCATTGTTTGGCAGGACCGGCGGACTGCCCGTTATGCTGATAAGGTCGCCGAACAGTATGGTACCATGATTCGCGAGAAGACAGGGCTGGTCATTGATGCATATTTCAGCGCTACCAAGATAAAGTGGATTATTGATAATGTTGAAGGCGTTTCAGACAAGATCAAAAATGGCGATATACTGGCGGGTACCCTTGATACATGGATGATCTGGAAGTTTACCCATGGCAAGGTGCATGTCACAGATCAGTCCACTGCTTCCCGCACAATGCTTCTGAATATACATACCGGTCAATGGGATGATGAAATTCTGGATGTACTGGGTATACCAAAGAGCATACTCCCGGAAATTTGCGACAGCTCCATGATCTATGGCTATACCGATCCGCTTGATTTCTTCGGCATCTCCATACCTATAGCCGGTTCCGTCGTGGATCAGCAGGCTGCGCTCTTCGGCCAGGCATGCTATACGCCCGGCTCTGTCAAGACGACTTACGGTACGGGCTGTTTTATGCTGATGAATACAGGGGACAAACCTGTTTATTCCGAGAACGGCCTTCTTACTACCGTCGGCTGGGGCCTCAACAAAAAAATGACCTTTGCACTGGATGGCGGCGTCTATATTGCAGGCGCTGCAGTACAATGGCTGCGTGATAAACTGATGATTGTTGAAAAAGCTTCCCAAACAGAGGAAATGGCCGTAAAGGCAGGAAATACCGGCGGCATGTATTTTGTACCTGCATTTGCAGGGCTTGCAGCCCCTCACTGGGATCAGTATGCCCGCGGAACCATTGTGGGCATTACCGGCAGTACAACCCGTGAACAGCTGGTGCGGGCCACATTGGAGTCGGTGGCGTACCAGGTGAATGATAATCTTCAGGTCATGAATAAGGATTCCGGCATTCCCATTGAGGTTATGCGTGTGGATGGCGGTATGGTTGCAAACCGGTTCCTTATGCAGTTCCAGGCCGACATCATGGGCATTCCCGTAGACGTTCCGGTCATCACAGAGACGACTGCATTGGGCGCCGCATATCTTGCCGCCCTGGGCATAGGGGATTTTTCCAGTCTCGATGATCTGACTTCCAAGTGGAAGCTGGCGGAGCGCTTTGAGCCGAAAATGAGTGCAGACGAGCGTGAGACTTTGCTTCACAATTGGCACAGAGCGGTGGAACGTTCTAAAAAGTGGGAAGAAAACTAGGCTTTGATCGGGACACTGCAGAGCGGCGCTCCACGATCATACGAAAGGGGAAATGATTATGTTGAAAACGGATGTGCTGATCATCGGAGCAGGGGCTTCCGGCTGCGCAATTGCACGGGAACTCAGTAAATATCAGCTTGATGTGATGGTGGCAGACAAGAATGAAGATGTAGGAGGAGACGCATCCAAGTCCAACAGCGCCATCATCCATACAGGATACGACGCAAGCCCGGGAACCCTTGAATCTCAGTTGGTCGTTGCTGCAAACCCTATGTATGACAAGTTGAGTGAAGATCTGGAGATTCCATTCGAGCGGGTCGGGGCAATTCTTCCTGCTATCACTGATGAGCAGTTTGAGAAATTGCCCTCCATCAAGGAAAAGGCCTTCAAAAACCGCGTTTATGATGTTGAGTATAAAACCGCTGAGCAGCTCCTGAAGATGGAACCAAATCTTAATCCTGAGGTTAAGGGCGGATTGTACATACCAAGGGAGAGCATCATCGATCCTTTTCTGCTGGTGGTGGCGCTGGCTGAGAATGCACAGGAAAACGGGGTTTCCTTCCTCCTGTCCACCAAGGTCACAGGATTAAAGATCGAGGGTGACCGTATTGCCGGAGCGGAAACGACAGCGGGTCCCATTGAGGCAAAGTATGTTATCAACGCAGCGGGGCTCTATTGTGACGAAATAGCGCACATGGCGGGAAAGGACGACTATTATGTGAACCCGCGCAAAGGCCAGTTCTATATTCTGGATAAGAATACCTCCTGCAAGGTGGAGCATATTGTACTTCCGATCCCTACAAAGCTGACAAAGGGCAAGCTTATGTGTCCTACCATTCATGGAAATATGCTGGTGGGGCCTACGGCTGAGGACCTTACAGACAAGGTCGACAAATCCACCACACGGGAAGGGCTTGACAGCATAGAAACAGATGTCCGCAAGCTGATCCCGAAGGTCAATCTGCGGGATTCCATCACACAATACTGCGGTCTTAGACCCAACCGCAACCCTGAAGGACTGCATGTGGATACTTATGATGATGTAAAGAATTATGTCAATCTGTCCGGGATCCGTTCCACCGGGTTAACCGGCTCGGTCGCGCTGGGGAAATACGTTGCACAGACGCTCATTGACATTGGCATGAAGGCTCCTTTTAAAACGAATTTTATTGAAAAGCGCAAAAATATCCCCTGCTTCCATAAACTTTCCCGTAATGATCAGAATTTACTTATAAAGCAGAACCCTCTTTACGGCAAGGTGATCTGCCGCTGTGAAACCATCACCGAGGGCGAGATCGTGGAGGCCATCCATAGGCCGATCCCAGCCCGTTCGGTAGACGCTGTCAAGCGTCGCCTTCGCGCCGGTATGGGAAGATGCCAGGGCGGCTTTTGCGGCCCAAGGGTCATCGACATACTGGCCCGAGAGCTCAACATACCTGTTACCGAGGTCAATAAGAACAACAAAGGCTCTTATATGATCGCCGGTAAGGTGCGGTAATGGAAAGGGGGAAATAAAATGCATAATATTCAATGTGATGTGGCCATTATCGGCGGGGGCCCGGCCGGTCTTGCAGCTGCAGTATCGGCAAAAAAGCAGGGAGCCCAAAAGGTCCTTATTATCGAACGTGATACGGCTCTGGGCGGTATTCTCCAGCAGTGCATACACCCTGGCTTTGGCCTGACTTACTACAATGAAGAGCTGACAGGCCCGGAATACTATGGCCGTTTCATAAAACAGGCAGAGAGTCTGGGCATTGAGTCGCTTCTTGATACGATGGTTCTCGAAGTACAGCCGACAGGCAAGATTATATGCGTCAATTCAAAATATGGCATTACCTATGTCGACGCCAAAAGTGTAGTTCTTGCCATGGGCTGCAGGGAGAGAACCCGTGCCAATATTCAGATTCCGGGCACACGTCCCGCCGGCATTTATACTGCTGGGGCGGCCCAGAGGCTTATTAACAGGCAGAATGAAATGGTTGGCCGCGAGATTGTCATACTCGGTTCAGGCGATATCGGCATGATCATGGCACGCCGCCTGACTCTGGAAGGCGCCCATGTGGTGGCAGTGGTAGAGATTATGAATTATCTGGCGGGATTGACACGAAACCGGGTACAGTGCCTGGATGATTACGATATTCCGCTACTGCTTTCCCATACGGTGACCAGAATTGTTGGCAATGAGCGTGTTGAGGGTGTGTATGTGGCCCAGGTAGATGAGAATAAGCGGCCCATTGGGGAAACTGAAGAATTCTACCCCTGCGATACCCTGCTGCTGTCAGTGGGACTGATTCCGGAAAACGAGCTTTCACGGGCAACCGATATTGAAATTTCGGCTGTTACCAATGGCCCTGTGGTCAATCAGTTCATGCAGACCTCCAATCCCGCTGTGTTTGCCTGCGGAAACGTGGTCCACGTAAATGACCTGGTGGATAATGTAACATTGGAAAGCGAGATTGCCGGGCGGGAGGCCGCCAGGTATGCAATGGGATCATTTCCACAGGTGAAACGTCGTATTTCGCTGGAGACCGGAAACAATGTCCGTTACCTCTGCCCCCATCTGCTCGATATTGCAGATATGGATGAGCAGATTACTTTATATTTCCGCGTGCTGGCACCCGAACACAATGTAACCATTACTGCCAAGAGCGGTGACGCGGTGCTTTATAAGAAGAAAGCCGTCAAGGTGAATCCGGGAGAAATGGAGCATGTGACATTCAAAACCAGTGAAATCCCGGCTTCTTCCGACTGTGTACGCGTCGATGTGACAAAGGAGGTGTAAGCAATGCAAGAAAAAAAGATCATTTGCACGGTCTGCCCCATCGGCTGCACCATAGCGGTAAAAGGCGAGGGGGGGAAAATCCTCTCTATTGAAGGCCATACCTGCAAGCGCGGCGAAGAGTATTCAGCCAATGAATTTTTGCATCCGGTCCGTATTTTGACCTCTACGGTCCGTTTGAAAGGCAGTGATATGCCTCTGATGCCTGTTCGGTCCAATAAACCTTTGCCCAGGGAATCTCTTTTTGACTGCATGGAGGAGATCAAAAAGACAGAGGCAAAAGTGCCTGTCCGCTGTATGGATGTGATTATCAAGGACATTTTGGGAACCGGTATTGACATTGTTGCAACAGGGAATGCCGAATAGAAATTTGAAGACTCCCGGGAGGATTGCCTATAACGGTAATCCTCCTTTTTATGGGAGGGTATATTTGCCCGGATTCTCCGGTAAGTGAAGGGGGCAAAGGACATATCCACGCATATTGAACATTCATCAATATTGTAATATCATGTTTTTGTGTTCATGCTCATTTGTGGTGCCTGTAGAGTGAATTAAAGTGTGCCCTCAAGAAAATCCGTCCGGGATTTATTCGGTAGATCCGCAATCCTACTTTCCTGACATACTTTAATATCCGGGGCCAGCATAATAATGAAAAACTTAGGAGGAAATCATGCTAGACAGTAAAGGATTCGATCTATGGTCCGAAAGCTACGATCAAAGTATTGCAGACTCAAAAGGATACCCCTTTGAGGGATATTATGATGTTTTGGCTTACGTATATAACCAGCTCGGAAGCAATATTTCGGGCTCCAAGATATTGGATATAGGCTTTGGTACCGGAACGCTCACCAATAGACTATATCAGGAAGGGGCCATCATCTACGGTGTTGATTTCTCAGCAAATATGATTAAAATAGCGCAGGAGAAAATGCCCAACGGCCGTTTTGTTCAGGCTGATTTCTCTCAAGGAATACCTCCGGAATTAACAGGCGCAAAGTTCAATTCCATCATTTCCACCTATGCGATTCACCATTTGGATCACCGGGCAAAGGTTGATTTTATAAAAGAATTAAAGACACTTTTAGCGCCAGGCGGACAAATTATTATAGCAGATGTGGCATTTAGGACGATATCTGATTTTGAGGAATGCAGACTGAAAAATATAGACCGCTGGGATAATGATGAGATTTATATTGTCATGGAAGAAATCGAGGATTTACTCAAAAAACAGGGCTTAAATTTTGCCTATCATCAGATCTCATCCTGTGCAGGCGCATTGGTAATAAAATAGGAGCGGAAATTTAGCGGCAGAGTGATATTTTGTGCGCCCTCGAGAAAATCCGTCCTGGATTTTACGTGGGTAAGCTCCGCAATTCTGCTTCGCTTACGCACTAAAACATCACTCTGCCACTTGCTGCAAAACATTTTTCAATTCCGAGAATTTTGAGAATTTTGTCAAAAAATGAAAAAATACTACATAATTGAATATGAAGAAAAAATAATCTGCTGTATCCTAATACAGCAGATTATTTTTTTGCGATTATTATCACAAAAAGCCTTATCCTTACCAGGCGGAAATAATAGCAGGAATCGCTATTCTTGAATTTCACCAGATTTTAGTATTCGTTATCTGGAGGAAAGGAAAGGTAACGAAAAGAAAAATCATAAATGAAAACCGTTCTATTTGCTGACGATTCCTCCTTTATGCGGATGCTTATCAGGCGGATGCTTGAAAAGGATGGATTTATGATTGTCGGAGAAGCGGAAAATGGAGTCGTCTGCATCGAAAAATATATAAAGCACCAGCCCGAAATTGTAACACTGGATGTATTGTCGGTTATAAAATAAATATTGATACTATACCGACAGGCTTGATTTAAATCTATAGGAATCTAAAAATTATGGGGCTGCTTCGTAGATTTTATTGGTATTGAAAAGGTAAATAGAATACTGGGGTTACCAGAGCATATTACATGTCAGCATCTTAATTGCTTGTAAAAATAAAGCAATTTATCTGAAAAATATGGTGATGGGTAAAATCAATAATGTTCTTGGTAAAATAATAAAGGCGCATTCTAAAAAATAAACACTATAAAACAGTCTGCATTGTCTATTTTTTATATGTTATAATAATCTCACCCGTTAACGAAATCGGAGATTTCGAACGGGGAGCCCGAGAGCATTGAAATATTTCATGTTATAATTAGATTAGGGAGAGCTGTTTGTAAGCTTCTAAACGCTTAACGATCTTTTTTTGAGAGGGTTTTATTGATTAGATGGATGATCATACTTTGTGGTATTTAAATAAGCAGATTGAAAGAACAATAAGCAATCTAAAAAAACATAATATCAAAGGATTCTTTGTTAAAGATGAGAATGAATTAATGACGCTTTTAAAGGAACTTTTAAATGGGCACTCGGTAATAGGTGTGGGTGACTCTATGACACTCTTTGAGACAGGCGTTATAGATTTTATTCGCAAAGGAAATTATACCTTTTTAGATAAATATAAAAAAGGTATTACCAGTGAAGAGAAAAGAGAAATATATATCCGAAATTTCTCTGCCGATACTTTTATAAGCGGTACAAATGCACTGACCGAAGAAGGGGAGCTTTACAATATCGATGGTAATGGAAGCAGAGTTGCCCCAATGATTTACGGTCCTAAGCAGGTTATTTTGGTAGCTGGAATTAATAAAATTGTAAAAAACATAGACGAAGCAGAAAAAAGAGTTAGAAATTACTCTGCGCCAATTGATGCGAAAAGATTAAATAAAAATACTCCATGTACTGCTCTTGGATATTGTGTGGATTGCAAAAGTCCCGATAGAATATGTAATGATTTTACCATTATCAGAGGACAGTTTATCAAAGATAGAATAAAAGTAATCATTGTAGGAAAACCATTGGGATATTAATGCTTTATTTTTGACAGGGAGTTGTTATTATGTTCAAAGAAATGAGAAGAAAAAAACAGTTACTATCACTAGAAGAAACTGAAGAAATCCTAAGGGTATGTACCTCCGGGGTTTTGGGCGTAATCGGCGACGATGATTACCCGTATACCATACCGCTGAGCTATGCTTTTAAGGATGGAAAGATATTTTTTCATTGTGCCAAAGAAGGGCATAAGCTAGACGCTATAAAAAGAAATGACAAGGTGACCTTCTGTGTCATAGAAAAAGACCAGGTCGTGCAAGAAGAGTTTACTACGCGTTATAGGAGTGTTTCTATATTCGGCAGGGCAAGGGTCCTTATGAACGATTCTGAAAGACGATATGCCCTTGAATGTTTAGTGGAAAAATATTCACCGGACTATATTAAAGAGGGAAAACAGGAAATTGAAAGCCAATTGGACCATGTTTGCTTAGTGGAAATCCAAGTCGAGCACATGACCGGTAAGGCTTCAACGGCATTACTAAGGAGTTCATCTTAAAGATAGTCTTTTTCATTCAGCTAAAATGGCTTTTTGAATGGGGAGAATATTGTATGGATGATGTACGGCTGGTATTAGCGAATATAAAATATAGAGCTGAATATCTGGACTTCATTGAAGAGTGCCGGGAAGATATTATAGAAACGGGTTTCGACTGCGTGATCCCGGTTTCCGACGAGAACACATTTGAGGCTGATATCAATAGGCTGACAGACCGGCATAAGGGAAGAGAGTTGCCTGAAAATTGGGTGCCCGCAAGTACTTACTGGCTTATAAAAGATAACAGCAAGATAATGGGCGTCATTATAATCCGGCACAGGTTAAATGATCAGCTCAGATTCCGCGGGGGACATATCGCATACTATATTCGCCCGTCGGAAAGAAAGAAAAGCTATGCAACCAGAATGCTGTCGATGGCTCTTGAACAATGCAGAGAGCTTGGACTGAAGCAGGTTTTGATAACCTGCAAAAAAGAAAACGAATACTCTGCAAAAACCATAAAAAACAATGGGGGAGAACTTTTTTCAGAGGGTCATGATAACGGCCAGATTATTCAGAGATATTGGATCCAATTATAAATACTTGACATATAATTCTTAAATGGCTAGAATAGGGTTAAAAATAAATAGCATGTGGGAGCCGGTGAATCGGCTGAGAGGGAATGTTAATATTCCGACCATCTGGAACCTGATCTGGTTAACACCAGCGTAGGGAATGCACAACGTAGAATTAATCAAGACCGCCTATGTTGGGCGGTCTTTTTAACATCCTAAGAAGGTTGAAATCGCGTATAAAACCTTGACGTTGCTTTGGTTAGACTCTCAATACCACAGGAAGAATGGAGTGAAAGCAAATGGCAAAAATCAATGTAAGTCTGCAGGTGATTCCGAATGTACCTAATGATCGTATTTATCCGGTCGTAGACAAAGTAATCGCTATGATATCCGACAGCGGGGTAAAATACGAAGTGGGTCCCATGGAGACCACCATGGAAGGAGAATTAGACCAGCTTCTGGAAATCGTCAAAAAAGCCCAGAGAATCTGCGTCCAGGAGGGCGCGGGCCGGGTCATTTCCATGATAAAGATCGATTACAGTCCGGAGGGTGTCACTATTGATGAGAAAGTCGGGAAGTACAGGACAAAAGAATAATAAGGGGTATATAAAGTTTGATTGGCTTCCGGTGTCCATCATTTTTTTGCTGGTCGTTTTCTGGCAGGTTTTTGGAGACATCGGCAATATGCCTTCCTATATCCTTCCTACCCCTGTAATGGTGATAGAAGCTCTTTACCAGAACCGGGTCCTGCTGTTGTCCCACACCCTTGTGACAACCGGCGAGGCCTTGATAGGGTTTGGTCTTGCGGTACTGCTGGGAATTGCTTCGGGAATTTTGATGGGCTATTATCAACGGGTGCGAAGGGCGCTATACCCTTTGTTTGTTATCACTCAGACCATTCCCATCATCGTATTGACCCCGCTTTTTGCCATATGGTTCGGCTTTGGCCTTTTGCCGAAGGTGCTCATTGTCATACTGGTATGCTTCTTTCCTATTGCCGTGACTTTTACGCAAGGGCTCATAGAGGCTGACGAGAATATGGATGCGCTTCTTCAGGTGATGGGCGCAAGCCGGTGGCAGGCTTTTTTTATAGCGAGGATTCCCCAGGCCTTGCCCGACCTGTTTTCTGGCTTGAAAATTGCAGCTACCTACAGCATTATGGGCGCGGTGATATCGGAGTGGGTTGGGGCTCAAAAAGGCCTCGGAATTTATATGACCCGTGCCATGACAAGCTTTAAAACCTCAGTGCTCTTTGCGGATGTGCTGATGATTGTTCTGCTGAGTCTTGGGTTGTATAAGCTGATTGAAATGTTTGAAAGGCATTGGCAATTAAAATGAAAAACTATCTTACAGTAGAAAGGTGATCCTATGAAATATTTTAAAATGACAAGATTTTTACTGATCCTTATTATAATAACCTTAACTCTTTCTTTGTCTGCATGTGGGACTGGAGCGCCGGATAAAGGCCGGGACCTTCAAAAGGTAACTTTTGTTTTGGACTGGACTCCCAATACAAACCATACCGGTATTTACGCGGCAAAAGCCCAGGGCTTCTTTGAGGAACAGGGGCTTGATGTGGAAATCATTCAGCCCTCTGAGGGAACATCGGATTCAATCGTGGCTTCCGGCTCCGCACAGTTTGGCATAAGCTATCAGGAAAGCGTGACTTTTGCGCGTGCCGAGGGCATTCCACTTGTTTCACTGGCCGCTGTCATCCAGCATAACACCTCAGGCTTCGCCTCATTGAAGGATAAAAATATACTCTCACCAAAGGATTTTGAAGGAAAAATTTACGGAGGATGGGGCTCGCCCATTGAGGAAGCCACCATCAAATATCTGATGGAACAAGCGGGTGCAGATTTTTCAAAAGTAAAAATAGCAACTACAGGGGATGCGGACTTTTTCCAGGCCAGTGCCAGCGGACAAATAGATTTCGGCTGGATTTTTGAAGGCTGGGATGGCATTGCGGCCAAACAAAAGGGTATGGAGCTGAACTATATCGATCTGGGCAAGGAAGCCACTGTTTTCGATTATTATACGCCGGTCATCATCACCAATGAGACCATTCTTGCTCAAAATGAAGAACTGGTAAAGGCCTTCATGGCCGCGGCAAAAAAAGGGTATGAATTTGCTATTGAAAATCCGGAAGAAGCGGCTGAAATTTTGATCAAAGCTGTCCCGGAGATAGACGGAGAGCTGGTAAAGGAGAGCCAGAAATTCCTGTCACAGCAATATCAGGCCGAAGCAGAATATTGGGGATATCAAAAAGAGGAAGTCTGGCAGGACTATACCAACTGGATGGCTGAGAACGGGTTCATCAAAGAGAAGATTGACGTGTCAAAGGCTTATACAAACAAATTTGTAGAGAAATAGGGGCAGAATGGGCAATCAGATCGAAATCAATCAATTGAATAAAGTGTTCAATAGTCCCGGTATGGACAGGCAGGGGGAGGAAAATAGCCTTAAAGTGCTGTCCGATGTCTCCCTGTCTGTCAGCAAAAATGAATTTGTTTCGCTGCTGGGGCCCAGCGGCTGTGGTAAAAGTACTCTTCTTAAGCTCATTGCTGGGCTTGACAGGGCATATGACGGAACGGTAACCCTTGAAGGAAGAGATCCTAAACAGGAAAGAGTCCCCGTTTGCTATATGCTTCAAAAGGATTGCCTGATGCCATGGCGTTCGGTTTTATCCAATATTCTTTTACCTGTGGAAATCCGTAGGGGGGATTTAAAAAAAGCTCAGAAAGATATCGGGCCTCTTTTGCCGGAATTTGGTCTTGACGGCTTTGAAAGCTATAAGCCCAATCAGCTGTCGGGCGGAATGAGGCAGAGGGCGGCCCTGCTTCGTACTTATCTGATGGAAGGAAATATCATGCTTCTAGATGAACCTTTCGGTGCTTTGGACGAGATTACGCGAATTCAGATGCAGGACTGGCTGATCTCAGTCTGGGAGAAATATCGGAAGACTGTGCTTTTTGTTACCCACAATATTGATGAGGCTATTTATTTATCCGACCGTGTTTTGGTAATGAGCAGCAGGCCCGGAAATATTTCGGGTGAAATTCCCATTGATTTTGAACGGCCGAGATCCAGAGAAATGCTTTTAGATCAAAAATTTCTTAACTTTAAGAGAAATATTCTTGAATTGCTGGCCCAATAGAAACCCAATAGAATCTTTGGTTTTGCTTTACAAGCAAAAGGGTATATAATTATAAGAAAGAAGTATAATGAAAATGGGGTGAAGAATATGAGTTACGATTATAAAGGAAATTACGGGCCAAGAACCTTTGAAGAGGAATATGCTACCGTTAAAGGTATGAATAATTTCATTGCCAGAGTTTTCAGCTGGATGTTTTTAGGGCTTGTGCTCACGGCCGTCGTTGCTTTTTTAGTAGCCGGCAACCCGTATCTTGTATATAATATTGTACAAAATAATTTCCTGTTTTTCGGACTGATGATCGGTGAACTTGCTTTGGTTGCAGTTCTTTCCGCACGTATTACCAAGCTGAAGCATACAACTGCAGTGGGAATGTTTCTGGCTTATGCCGCTTTGAACGGGTTGACCTTGTCCATATTGCTTCTGGCTTTTACCGGTGAATCCATTGCGGCTGCCTTTGGTATTACCGCCATTACGTTCGGAGTCATGAGTGTTTACGGATATGTGACAAAAGCTGATCTGACCAGGTTCAGAAGCATTCTGTTTATGGGGCTTATCGGCACTCTGGTCCTGACTGTGGTCAATATTTTCCTTCGCAGCAGCGGTATGATGTGGTTTATAAGCATGTTAAGCCTGTTTGTTTTTCTGGGCCTTACCGCCTATGACATGCAAAAGCTGAAGGGTTATTATTTTGGCACCGAGGGCGACGAAGTTTTGCGCAGTAATATTGGCATCATGGGTGCGCTAAGCCTGTATCTTGATTTTATCAACCTGTTCCTGATCTTCTTAAGACTGTTCGGAAGATCAAGGGATTGACCCAGGAAGAGAAATTAAATCATAATCGTTTAAAGAAAGCTGCGGCGTTAAACCGCAGCTTTCCTGTATCCTGAAAAGTTTTAGGGTTTGCTTATGGGCGTTTGATACTCAGGTTCAGCAGCAGGGAAACTACAGCAAACGCAATGAGCATTATGAAAGGAATCACATAGGATCCCGTGGAGGCTACCATCGAACCTGCCAGAGTTGCGGTAAAGGAGGCCGGGATCAGTATGGTATTAGTCACACTGAAGTTCATGGGGAAATTCTTGCTGCCATAGAACAGGCTGGTAAAAGCGGAGCTTATGGTAGGTGAGCAGCCATAGGAAATGCCCACAAGGCAAAGCCCGATGATGCCTATGGGAAGGGATCCTGCTAAAACAGCTGTCAGGATCACAACAGGCGCCGCGATGGATATGATATTCGCTGTTACCATTGTAAACCGGCAGCCCTTCATATCAAAAAGCACACCGGAAAATATTCTTCCAAGGCCGTTGAAAATAGAGAGTACGCCTACCAGGGTCGTCGCAAGAGTGTCTGCAGCGCCGATGGATAAGGCCAGGTCCTTCGCAAAGCTGATGACCGTACTTCCCACAGCGGCCATGGTAATGGAGAACAGGAAAAACTTCCAAAAAGTCAGTCTGCGCAGCATTTCGGCTGTAGTATAGTCCCGCGTTTCAAAGCTTTCTTTTTCTTTCGTCTTATCGCTGGCTTTGGGCTGGGGCAATGTTTGGCCCTGGGGAGGAAATTTTACAATGAAACTTGCCATTAGCAGAACAATGCCTATGGCAATGCCGAGGATCAGATAGGTCGTTCTCCAGCCTATCGATTCTGCTCTTATTAAAGCACCGGCAAAGTTTCCAAGCACCAGTGTGCTGGCCCCGAAGCCCATCATCATTGCGCCGGAGCAAGTGCCCTTTTTATCGGGAAACCATGCGTTTGTTGACGAGATAATGGCGTTGTAGGCCATGCCGATACCGAGGCCGCACATAATGCCATAGGATATGTATAAAGTCAGAATACTGTTTCCGGACATCTGGGAAGCAATGGTAAAACCAACACACACCAAAACTGTAGAAATGGTTACGGTAATTCTGGGGGAGGTCTTCTTGGTCAATATGCCTGAAACAATTCCGCCAATACAAAAAAAGCACATTGTCAGGGTGAAATTAAGGGCCAACTGGGAGGGAGACCAACCGAATTCTGATGCAAGAGGCGCCTTTAGAATGGACCAGGCGTAAATAATGCCGGCAAAAAGCATACTAATAACACCGGTGAATAGATAGGGCCATCTGGTAAGTTTATTGCTTTCTTGGGACTGCTGCATAAAAGTCTCTCCTTTTATCTTTGATTTCAGCTATTTGCATGACGTCTTTTTGAATACGTCTTGAGCATTGATATTATTTACCCGCAAAAAGTATGTTGTAACAATTCCTTTATAACGCATTTATGCAAATAGAGCAATACTGTGATGGCCGGTTTAAAAGACTGCCGCCGGGTTAAGCCCAGCGGCAGTCTTCAACCGAATATTTGTTTTACAAAGGTAAGTTTAAATAATAAAAGTTATCCCTTAGCAGGAAAAACGATTAGCCAAACAGAGATAACAGAACTCCGGCTGCTACAGCAGAACCAATTACGCCTGCCACGTTGGGACCCATGGCGTGCATCAGAAGGAAATTGGCCGGGTTTGCTTTTTGCCCCTCAACCTGGGACACTCTGGCTGCCATCGGCACTGCTGATACACCGGCAGAACCAATAAGGGGATTTACCTTTCCGCCTGAAATAATGTACATCAGCTTGCCCAGTAAAAGACCGCCGATGGTGCTGAACGCAAATGCTGTCAGACCCAATACAATAATCTTGATGGTTTCCAGTCTCAGGAAGGTCTCCGCATTGGCCGTAGCACCAACCGTAACCCCCAGGAAAATGGTAACAATATTGATTAGGGAGTTTTGTGCAGTGTTGGACAAACGCTCTGTGACCCCTGATTCTCTAAAGAGGTTCCCGAGCATCAGCATACCGATAAGGGGAGCTGTGGAAGGGAGCAGAAGAACGCATAAAATTGTTACGACAATGGGGAAACAAATTTTTTCAAGCTTGGAAACTTCGCGAAGCTGAACCATTGCTGTCTCACGTTCCTTTTTAGTGGTCAGCAGTCTCATAAGCGGCGGCTGAATTAAAGGAATCAAGGCCATATAAGAATATGCCGCAACGGCTATGGCCGGCAGCAAATGGGGAGCCAGTTTGGTCGTCAGGTAAATCGCGGTGGGGCCGTCGGCACCGCCTATGATACCGATGGATGAAGCTTCCTGCGGAGTAAAGCCCAATGCGATTGCAATAATAAAAGCGATTATTATTCCAAATTGAGCGCCTGCGCCCATAAAAAGGCTGGAAGGGCGGGCAATCAGCGGCCCGAAATCGGTCATAGTGCCGATGCCAAGAAATATCAGCGATGGATAAATACCTTTTTTAACGCCCAAATATAAGTAATAGAGTAATCCGCCGGTTTCGGTGGCAGAGGGTGGTTCACCCATTAGGCCTGTAAGCGGCAGGTTTACAAGTAAAATACCGAATGCAATGGGAAGCAGAAGCAGCGGTTCAAATTTTTTGCCGATGGCCAAATAGATCAGCACGCAGGCAATCGTAATCATCAGAAGGTGTCCCCAGGTCAGTGCTGCAAACCCTGAATCTACCCAAATAGTTTTTAACGCGTCTATAAACATATCGATTCTCCTTTACTGAATGACGAAAAGAACGTCGCCTGTATTTACTGTCGCTCCCTTACTCGTCATGATCTGAGTGACTGTGCAGTCAACAGGGGCAACGATTTCATTTTCCATTTTCATCGCTTCCAGAATGAGAAGAATTTGGCCTTTCTTAGCACTTGCTCCAGCTGTCACTTTGATATCCAGAACAGTTCCGGGCATGGGCGCCTTCACGGAATTTGCGCCGGCAGGCACAGCGGAAGGAGCCGAAACTGGCGCCGGAGCTGCAGGCTGCGGTTGGGCTGCCGGTTGAACTGGAGCAGCAGGTGCAAGGGGAGCAGCAGGAGCAAGGGGAGCAGCAGGAGCGGCAACTGTGGTTGTGTTGATAATATTTGCCTTTCCTTTTTCTACTTCAACCTCATATTGTTTGTTATTAATGGTTACTATGTATATCATGAGATTTCCTCCAAATTTTTATTTTATCAGATTGCTTTGATGGATTTAAAAATCAGTTCGGATAAAGGAATTCCTGATTCATCGCTGACAATGGCCATGATCATAGCCGCTGTACGCTCATCAACATTATGAAGCTTAAGTTGTCCGGAAGAAAATGATGCTTCTGCTGCCGCTGCGGGCACCAAATCAGTTTCGGCACCGGTGACAGCGGTCTGGGAGCTATCCTTTTTTTCAAGTGCCTGTATTCCATAAGAGAATAACTTTATAAGAATGCAAAGAACAGCAAGCACCGCAAAGACTAATGCAAAAACAAAAGCTGCAGCCGGTAGGCTTTCTAATACTGTCATAATCAAACCTCCTCTTTTTTAACGATGGTATAGGATATTGTTTGGGATTCGCGTTCCTCTCTCTCCTTAAAGAATTTCTCCGCGATTTGCGGGAAAGCGATATAGGAGAGTACGTCTTCATCATTCCGAGCCATGCTGCCCAGCATCTTCTTGGTTTTTTCGAACTCCGGTTCCAGGGTTTCAGCAAATCTTGTTGTGATGGGCTTCTCATCGCCCAAAACCTGCCTAATCAGTTCCGGATCTATTTCGCCGGGGGCTTTTCCGTATTCGCCTCTCAAATAGGATTTTATCTCCTTGGAAACGTTCTTATACCGTTTACCGCTAAGGACGTTGCTGACGGCCTGAACACCGACCATTTGGCTCATTGGGGTCACAAGGGGCGGATAGCCCAGATCTTTTCTTACCAGAGGTGTTTCCGTCAATACTTCTTCCAATCTGTCAATAGAATTTTGTGCCTTCAGCTGAGCAAGCAGGTTAGACAGCATACCGCCCGGCACCTGATATACCAGGGCATCTGTTTCGGTACCCATAACAAAGGCATCCAATTGATGGGAAGCAATATACTTGGATTTTATAGGCTTAAAGTAGTCATTAATCTGTTTCAGCACTTTATCGTTCAGACCGGTTGTATAACCCATTTGCTGAAAAGCGTAATGGAGAGTTTCTGTCGCAGGCTGAGAAGTACCGCCTGAAAAAGCTGAAATAGCTGTATCAATGCCATCACAGCCGGCTTCAACAGCTTTCAGATAAGTAACGGGACCGAGCCCGGTGGTGGAATGAGTATGCAGGAACACGGGAACCTTTACATTGCTTTTCAACGCTTTAATAAGATCATAAGCCTCCTGGGGTCCCATAATTCCGGCCATATCCTTGATGCATATGGAATGTACGCCAAGCGCCTCCAGCTGTTTTCCCATGGCTGCATATTTCTCCAGGTTATGGATCGGGCTTGTCGTATAGCAAATACAGCCCTGTGCATGGGCTCCCTGCTTTAATGTTTCGTCCACGGCCACTTCAATGTTGCGGAAATCATTTAGAGCATCAAATATGCGAAAGATATCCATACCGTTTTTTACGGCGTGAGCAACAAATTTTCTTACCACATCATCCGGATAATGCTTATAACCCAGTATGTTTTGTCCCCTCAAAAGCATTTGAAGCTTAGTCTTCTTTACTTTGGACTTAATTTTCCGAAGCCTTTCCCAGGGATCTTCGCTAAGGTAACGGAGGCAAGAATCAAAAGTAGCGCCTCCCCAGCACTCAAGAGAATAATAGCCGGCCTTATCAAGCGTTTCAAGTATGCCTTCAAAATCAGAAAAAGGCATGCGAGTAGCGATCAAAGACTGATTTGCATCTCGAAGTACGGTTTCTGTAAAATTGACTTTCATCGAATACCCTCCTATAAATATGGATCTAATTGTATTAAAAAAGGCGGAGATCGCATAAGACGCTTCCCACCCTTAAATCGAAAGAACATAAACAGAGAATTTTGACCAACCGGCTGAAGCTATATCAAATTATCCCAAAGGTAATATATAACATTGTTAATATAAAGTCAATTGGGAAAATTAAATGAATATAGTGCTATATTATTGTATTAAAGGGCATCCCCTGAGATATATTCCTTAATGAGCTTCATCGTATTCAAGAGCCCTTCCTTGTGAGTTCTCTCGTAGCCGTGAGAAGCGGCGACTCCGGGACCGATGAGCCCGTGCCTGTAATCATGGCCGGAAGTCAGTGCCACGTCTGCGTCCGAACCGTAGAATGGATAGACATCAACGGCATATTGAAGATTGTTTTTCTTGGCTAATTGAATAAGGGCAGTGGTGATATCATAGTCGTAAGGGCCGCCGGAATCTTTTGCACAGATAGAAACCTTGTATTCATCGGTCTCCAGATCATCTCCCACAACACCCATATCCACCGATATGATTTCGGTGATGTTTTCGGGATAGCCGGCAGCTCCTCCATGGCCGACTTCCTCATACATGGTGAAAAGAAGCCAAATATTACGGTTCAATTGGACTTTCTCTTCCCTCACGTACTTGGCAATGGCCAGAAGAAGGCCTGAACTTGCCTTATCATCCAGATGCCTGCTTTTGATGAATCCCTTTTCGGTCATCACAAAGCGCGGGTCCAGCGCCACAAAATCACCGGCGCTGATGCCAAGGGCCTTCACATCTTCCTTTGTGAACACTTTTTCGTCCAGGACAATTTCCATGTTGGCATCATCCCTTTTGGTATCGGGGATATCCTTCCTTATATGAGCAGCCGGGTTTACAAGCTGAATAGTCGCTGAATATTCCCTGCCATCCCGGGTTATAACGGTACAGTTTTCTGTTTCCACATAATTATTGGGGAATCCTCCGATTTGCGTAAAACGGAGTCTCCCGCTGGGCTTGATAGACCTTACCATGAGCCCCAACGTATCTACATGGGCGGATAAAATAAGGCCATGACCGCTGCCGCCCAAATTGACCAGAACGGAACCCTTGTTTGTCAGCTTCGGCGTATAGCCCAAAAAAGCCAGCTCCTCAACCAGGTAAGCCTGCGCTTTTGCGGTGTAGCCCGATGGGCTGGGGGTCTTGCAGAGCTTTGCAATTTGTTCAATTGAATAGTCAAGGTATTTTTCCATGGATTTCCCCTTCTGTTTTTCAGAGTAAATGCGTACATCAACCATTGTATGGTCCTGGGAGAAATAAATCAACCCGCCCAAGGACTTTAACATCAATTATGGTGCCTGTAGAGTGAATTAAAGTGTGCCCTCAGGAAAATCCGTCCAGCCCGGCCGCTTTAATTTTTTTCGCATTTTTGTTATGATAATGATGCACATTAGCAAGAGATTATAAGGTTTTAACAAAAGAGAGGAATTATCAATTTGGATATAAAAAAAGATGGCGGCAAATACGTTTTGAAAAACAAAAAAAATGCAGCGCTGCAGACGGCTGAAAATATGCGGTCCGCTTTTGAATGGGCAGAGCAAGTCCGAAATATGAATATGGAGTATACCCTAAAAACAGGGAAAACTAAAAAATTCAGAATGGATATTTTTGGCTGTCAGATGAACGAGCGGGATTCGGAGACTATAGCGGGTATGCTGACGGAAATGGGGTTTGAGGAAGTACCAAAGGATTCCGCGGCTGATATTATCATTTTTGTTACCTGCTGTGTCCGTGAAAATGCCGAGGAAAGAATATACGGCCATATTGGAGCGCTGGCCCATGAATGCGAGGAAAACGGGGCTTTCATTGTCGCCTGCGGCTGTATGATGCAGCAGCCCCATGTGGTGGAAAAAATAAAAAAATCCTACAGAAATGTAAAGATTGTATTGGGCACACATAATATTCACACCTTCCCGGAGCTTCTGCACCGGTATCTGACAACAAAAAAGCGTGTTTTTGAGGTGTGGGAAAAAGGGGAAGGCGTCATCGAGGATCTTCCTACCAAAAGAAAGGATAGACACAAGGCATGGGTCAACATCATTCTGGGCTGCAATAATTTTTGCTCCTATTGTATCGTACCCCATGTCCGGGGCCGCGAGCGAAGCCGGTCTATGGCCGATGTGCTCGCAGAAATCAAAGCTCTGGCCGAAGACGGCTGCAAAGAGATTACGCTGCTTGGTCAGAATGTCAATTCCTACGGCAATGATCTGGGCGAGAAAGATCTTTTTGCCAGACTGCTCTATGCTATTGAAGAGATAGAAGGGATTCAGCGCGTACGCTTTATGACCTCCCATCCGAAGGATCTTTCCGGCAGCTTGATAGATGCCATGAAAAATTGCAAAAAAGTCTGCAACCATCTTCACCTTCCTATTCAATCGGGCAGTACCCGAATACTTGGATTAATGAACCGGAAATACACCAAGGAGCACTATCTGAATCTGGTGGAGCGGATTAAAGCTGAAATCCCCGATATTGCCATTACGACCGATATTATTGTGGGCTTTCCCGGGGAAACCGAGGAGGATTTTGAAGAGACTTTGGATGTGGTCAGGAAGGTAGGTTTCTCTTCGGCGTTCATGTTTATCTATTCTCCCCGGAAAGGTACGCCTGCCGCAAAGCTGGAGCAAACCACCCCGCCGGCGGCCATAAGCCAACGCTTCAGAAGGCTCACAGAGCTGCAGACGGAGATCTCTGAAGAACTGGCTAAAAGATTTGAGGGCAAGACGGTAGAGGTTCTGGTAGACGGGCCCAGTAAACAAAACCCCGACATTTTAACCGGACGTACCCGGACCAATCACCTGGTCAATTTCGATGCCCAGGGTATAGAAAAGGGAGAGTTCGCGGATGTGAAGATTATTCAGGCCAGGGCGTTCTGGCTGGAGGGTAAAGGGGGGACAGGCCTTGAATAAACTGACTCCCATGATGCAGCAATACATGGATATTAAGGAGCGCTATAAGGACTGTATTCTGTTTTACAGGCTGGGTGATTTCTATGAAATGTTTTTCGAGGATGCGGAGCTGGCATCGCGGGAATTGGAAATTACCCTGACGGGCAGGGACTGCGGCTTGGAAGAGCGGGCCCCCATGTGCGGTGTGCCCTATCATGCCGCCCTTACATATTTATCACGCCTCATTAATAAGGGGTATAAGGTGGCTGTTTGTGACCAGCTGGAGGACCCGGCGCTGGCCAAGGGCCTTGTCAAAAGAGATGTTACGCGGGTCATTACGCCCGGGACCGTTATAGAGCCCTCCATGCTTGACGAAAAGAAGAATAATTATCTGATGGCTGTTTATTGCCGCCAGATTTATTATGGCATAGCCGTGTGTGATGTCTCTACCGGGGAGTTTTACACGACGCAGATCACCTGGGGCAGTTCTGCAAGGAAGCTCATCGATGAGGTGGCCCGGTATAAGCCCTCAGAAATTATTACCAATAGAGAGCTGACTCAAAAATCGGAATACAGGAGCTTTTTTGTCGACAATTTAGGTGTTCAGCCCGCTGTTCTCGATGATGAGCTGTTTGATAATGCCCTGGCAGGGGAAAAGATTAAAGAGGTAGTGGGAGAGACTCCCTTCGATTCCCTTGAACTGGCGGAGTGTGCCTCCGGAGCTTTGATCGCCTATCTGGAAGAAACCCAAAAAATTGACTTAAAGCATATTGAGAAAATAGAGACCTACAAAATCGAGCAATATATGATGCTGGACAGCGCCTCCAGAAGGAGCCTTGAAATTACCGAGACCATGCGGGACGCAAAGAAGAAAGGGTCCCTCCTGTGGGTGCTTGACAAAACTGCGACGGCCATGGGCGGCAGAAAGCTCAGGCATTGGATTGAACAGCCCCTTTTAGATTGTGATGATATCTATCTGCGGCTGGATTCGGTATCGGAGCTGAAAGACAGCTTTATGGTGAGAAGCGAGCTCATGGAGCTCCTCCGGGGTGTGTATGACCTGGAGCGGCTGACTTCCAAGCTGGTTTTCGGCACCATTAACGCCCGGGATCTTCTTTCCATCAAAGCATCCCTTTCAAGGCTTCCAATGATCAGGGATCTTATCAGCCAATTGAAAGCAGATCTGAACCGGCAGATTTATGAGCGGATGGATCTGTTGGAGGATTTGTACACATTGATTGAACAATCCATCAGCGAGGAGGCGCCTCTTTCGGTAAAAGAGGGAGGGATCATCAAGGAGGGCTATGACGGAAGGGTGGATGAATACCGGAAAGCCACTGTGGAAGGAAAGACCTGGATATCGGAAATGGAAGCCCGGGAGCGGGAGCGGACCGGCATCAGGAATTTAAAAATACGGTATAATGATAATTTCGGATATTACATAGAAATCACCAAGGCAAATCTGTCTCTGGCGCCAGAGGAATATGTGCGGAAGCAGACCCTGGTCAATTCCGAGCGGTTCGCCACAGATGAGCTGAAACGGCTGGAAGACACTATTCTGGGAGCTGAAAAGAAGGCTCTCCAGCGGGAATATGAATTATTCAATGAAATACGGGATCAGGCCTCCCGGCAGGTAAGAAGGCTGAAAAATACTGCTGACTGCATCTCCGGGCTGGACGCTCTCTGCGCCTTTGCGGAGGTGGCTGACCGCAACCAATATGTGCGGCCTGAGGTATACGACGGCGGCATCATTGAGATCCGCAGCGGCAGACATCCGGTTGTAGAGCGGGTGCTGAAGGATTCCCAATTTGTGCCCAACGACACCTATCTGGATAATGAGGAAAACAGGATCGGCATTATCACAGGACCCAATATGGCGGGTAAGTCAACCTATATGCGCCAGGTGGCACTGATTACCCTGATGGCTCAGGCCGGAAGCTTCGTGCCGGCGGAATATGCAAAGATCGGTTTAGCGGACCGGATATTCACCCGGGTGGGGGCCTCCGATGACCTGGCCTCCGGCCAAAGTACCTTCATGGTGGAGATGACAGAGGTGGCCAATATTTTAGAGAATGCCACCCCAAAAAGCCTTCTCATCTTAGATGAGATCGGCAGGGGAACCAGCACCTACGACGGCCTGAGTATTGCCTGGGCCGTGATCGAATATGTGAATGACCGGGCAAGACTGGGCGCCAGAACCCTGTTTGCCACCCATTATCATGAGCTGACCGAGCTGGAGAACCGGCTCCACGGAATTAAAAATTATTGCGTATCGGTGCGTAAAAAAGGCGAAGACATTACTTTTCTTCGGAAAATTATCCGGGGCGGCGCCGATAAAAGCTATGGGGTCGAGGTGGCAAAGCTGGCGGGCATTCCCATGCAGGTTATTGAGCGGGCAAGATTGATCCTTGCCGAACTGGATGAGGCCGATATCAATCAGTCTTCCGGAAAGCGCAAGGAAAAGCCGGTGGAAGGGCAGCTTGATCTTTTTTCGGCCGGCGTTCTTTCCAAAACGGAACGGGAGGTCTTAGATGAGCTCCGTATGCTGGATCCGTCCCTGCTCACGCCCCTTGATGCGCTTAATAAGCTGTACAGTCTTCAGCAAAAGCTGAAATGACGAAGGGGTAGTGAGTATAGTGATGTTTTGCGTATTATGCTAGTGCCTGTAGAGCAAATTAAAGTGCGCCCTCGAGAAAATCCGTCCGGGATTTTACTTGGGTAAGCTCCGCAATCCTGCTCCGCTTACGCACTTTAATACCGCTCACGACACTTATTGCAGCAGAATTAGTTCTTTGGGGAAAGGAAATGATATGAGCAAAATTGTTATTCTGGATGAAAAGACTGCCAACCAGATTGCGGCAGGAGAGGTCATCGAGCGCCCGGCTTCGGTGGTGAAGGAAATGACGGAGAACTCCATTGATGCAGGAGCCACGCAAATCACCGTTGAAATCAGAAACGGCGGCGTATCCTATATACGAGTAACGGATAACGGCAGCGGTATGGAAGCCGATGATGTGGAAATGGCCTTTGAACGTCATGCCACCAGCAAGATCAGAAGAATAGAGGATTTGGGCGGCCTTGCGACCATGGGATTTCGGGGTGAGGCATTGGCATCGGTTGCCTCCGTTTCAAGGATGGAGGTCTCCACCAAAACTGCCCAGGATCAAAATGGAATAAATCTTAGAACAGAGGGCGGAAAAGTGATATCCCTTTCCCAGACAGGGTGCCCCACCGGAACTACTTTTATTGTCCGGGATCTTTTTTACAATACGCCGGCCCGCTATAAATTTCTCAAAAAAGACGCCACAGAGGCCGGTTATGTTTCAGACATCATGGAGCGGCTGGCTCTGGCCCATGCTGAGATATCCTTTAAATATATTCAGAATAATCAGGTTCAGCTCCACACGCCGGGGAACAATGATTTGTTAAGCGTTATATACAGCATTTACGGCAAGGAGATCGCCAGAGGAGTGCTTCCCGTTGATTATGAAAATGAGGGGATCGGGCTCTCGGGATTTGTCGGCAAGCCTGAAATAGCCAGGGGCACCCGGGGCAGGCAGTCCATATTTCTAAACGGGCGTTACATCAAGAGCCATATTATAACCGGGGCTCTGGAGGAAGCTTACAAGACGATGCTCATGCAAAACAAGTTCCCGTTTTGTGTGCTTTTGTTGAAGGTATCTCCCGAGAGCTTTGATGTAAATGTCCATCCCCAGAAGCTGGAGGTCCGGTTTGCAAACGACCGAACAGTATATAGCACCATTTATAACGGCGTAAAAAACACATTGCTCGGAGCATCGCTCATCAGAAGCATTGAAACTGCGGAAAGTCCCGCGGGTCTGCAGAAGCCTGAAAAAAATGCCGGCACTTTTGCCCGTAATCAGGAAACGCTTGCCGGAGCAGGAACCCGGCTCCAAACCGGTATACCGCCAAAAGTGCATGATTTTAAGACAGAATTGCCGGGCCTGGGACAAGCAAGCCCTTTTAAAAGAGCTCATGAAGAAGCGGCGCCGGCGGAGAACGCGGTTTTAAGAGAGAGTCCATCCCATGGGCAAGTGCAAAATGCGGCGAAAAAGACTGAAAAGAAAGAGTTCACCTCTGAATACGCTGCTTTGATGCCGGAGCCGGCAGGCAGCCCGGTCGGCGAGCCGGAATTGTCTCTTTACAATGTTCCGGTGACGAAGGAGACCTCTCTCAACCAGCTGCAGGAAGCTTTTATTGTAGGGCAGGCTTTTGACACGTATATCATTTTGCAAAATGGCGATAATCTCTTTATTATAGACCAGCATGCCGCCCATGAGCGGATTCGCTACGAAACGCTGAAACTTCGGCTGGAAAAGGGTGAGAATTTTTCCCAGGGTATTTTGGAGCCTTTTATTATCAAGCTTCAGGCAAAAGAGTTTAATTTTGCAATGGAAAAGCAAGGTGCTTTTCAGAAATTGGGGTTTGATCTGGAAGCCTTTGGGCCAAATACTATTATTTTAAGAAGCATTCCTGATATTTACGACAGCAGCTTTAGCGTCAGCGACTTTCATGAAATCCTGGACCGCTGGATCAAAACCGATTCCAGTGACAGCGGCATCAGCGATGAGACCCTTTATATGATGTCCTGTAAAGGGGCTATTAAAGCCAACCGGCCGCTCTCAAAAGAGGAAATCAACAATCTGGTGGAGACACTCTGCAGTATGGAGAACCCTTTTACCTGCGTTCATGGCAGACCCATCATTATTAATGTAGATAAAAAGGAATTTGAAAAGAAGTTTAAGCGAATCGTATAGAAGGAAAAAGGAAATGGATAAGGTAATAGTTATTGCGGGACCGACGGCTTCAGGCAAAACAGACCTGGCTGTTGAATTCGCCCTCCGGGTAAATGGAGAAGTGATTTCCGCCGATTCCATGCAAATATATCGGGAGATGGACATAGGCACGGCCAAGCCCGCCATGGAGGAACGAAAGGGCATACTCCATCATTTGATCGATATTGTGAACCCCGATGAAGAATATAGCGTCGCTTCCTTCCAGGCAGATGCCAAAGCATGTATCCAGGGCATTCTAAGCAGGGGCAAGGTGCCTGTGATAGCGGGGGGAACAGGCCTTTATATCAATGCTCTGGTGTATAATGTTATTTTTTCGGAGATCGAAAGCAGTTGGGAATATCGCCGGCATTTAGAAAGTCTTGCCAAGGAGCATGGTCCCAGATATCTTCATGGACTTTTAATGGAGGTGGATGCAAAAAGTGCTGCAGCAATTCATCCTAATAATATAAAAAGGGTAATACGGGCCATGGAGGTTTATGAAGCAACGGGAAAGCCCATATCGGAGCATCAGAAGGAATCGCGGCGGGAGCCCCCTCCTTACGATTACAGAATTTTTGGCCTCCGCGTGGAGCGTGATCTACTTTACAGCCGCATTGAAAAGCGTACCGATAAAATGATGGACAGGGGCCTTTATGAGGAAGTAGAGGGTATTTTGAAAAAAGGGTATTCACCCGGTCTTGTTTCGCTGCAGGGGATTGGATACAAGGAAATCATAGAAGCGATCCAGGGAAAATGTACATTGCCGGAGGCGGTCGAAAATATTAAATTGGCAACCAGGCGCCTTGCCAAAAGACAGATAACCTGGTTTCGCAAAACCGAAGGTCTGAAATGGATTGACACAAGTGAGCACAACTCCTGGGCAATGTTAAAAATATTGGTGGACGCCTTGAATATTTAAGGTTAATTTAGTAAAATGATGGCAGAGAATGATCTAATCTTATTTTATCTTGTGTTAATGAGGAGGAATTGAGTGTGAACAAAAATATCAATCTTCAGGACGTATTTTTAAATCAGGTGAGAAAGGAACATGTTCCTGTCACTATTTACCTGACTAACGGATTTCAGTTAAGAGGTATGGTGAAGGGCTTCGATAATTTCACAGTCGTTCTGGATAGCGAGGGCAAGCAGCAATTGGTTTACAAGCATGCCATTTCAACTGTTTCTCCCATGAAGGCCGTTAATATTATCTTTAATGAAAACAGAGAATAGCATAGTTTTGGAGTGATTTTTTGAAAAAAATTTTAATACCGATGATTGAAGCAGGCGGCGGGCATAGAATGCCTGCCCTTGCTGTTAAAGACGCAATTGAGGAATTGTTTCCCGGTCAGTATCAAATCGACGTCATTGATTTTGCCAAAGAAGCCGGAGCAACTTGGGATGATAAAGCCATAAAGAATTTTTGGGATTGGGCTTTAGCCCGGCCTGAGCTTACCACAAATTTAAACAAGCTGTTGGATTCCTTAAATTATCTTACCCGGTCCAACACAGTCATGAAGCTTATTTACAAGCAGTTTGTCCGAAAAGGTATCCGGTACATCCTGAATTACAAACCGGATATTGTTTTCTCAACCCATTTTTTCTGCAGTACGGTGGCGCTTTTTGCCAGAGAACGTTATAACTTGGACTATAAGATCTTTAGTTTTATGACCGATCCGGTAAGGGGGCATAATCTTTGGGTTAATCCGCGCATTGATTCTCTGATTGTTGCGACAAAGGAAGCGAAGGAATTTATCGTGAAGCAGGGGCAGCCCAGGAATTTAGCTAAGGTAATGCCTTTCCCTTTGAATAAGAAATTTTTTCAGAAAGTAACGAAAAGCAGGGAAGAGATTCTTGCACAGCTGGGCCTGGATCCTGCACGGAAGACCCTTCTGGCCACATCGGGAGGGCAGGGGATCGGCGATACCAGTGGATATTTAAAAAATCTGTATCAAAGCCAGTTTCCCTTTAATATTATAGCTATCTGCGGAAAAAACAAGGATCTTTTTGATGAATTGACATCACTCAAAGAAAGGACCAATACAAAGGTTCCCATGGCCGTTCTGGGTTTTGTAGATAATATGCATGAACTTTTGGAAGCCTCTGATTTGGCGATTGCCAAGGGCGGAGCCTCCACGACCCTCGAAGTGCTGGTGAAAAGGGTCCCCACTATTTTTACCCATAGCGCGGCCCTTCACGAGAAAGGCAATATTGATTTTTGCGTGGATAATAAAATGGGCTGGTATGCGAAGAACAAGAAGGAATTCGACAGCATCATAGAAGATGTGCTCAAAACTGATATTCTGGAGTGCTATAAGGCCAATATTGAGGCCAATGATTATGTGAAGACCTTGCCCGAGGCTGCTCACAACCTTGCACGGTTTATTGCGGAGGAGCTGGACAGCCCCAGGAAAAGGCGCAAAAGAACAAGAAAGTCTTACCTTCGTGCCATTGTTTTGGGAAGAAGAATTCAATTATACCGGCTCATCAGCCGAACGAAGAACAAGCGCTATCAGTTCAGGCGCAAAAAATGATAACCTCATCCGTTATCGAAATCATAATGACTTCGATAAGCGGCAGAGTGATGTTTTAGTGCGTAAGCGGAGCAGGATTGCGGAGCTACCGA
>ENA-UOOK01001725-UOOK01001725.1-fermentation-metagenome-genome-assembly--contig:-NODE-1725-length-28313-cov-5.821148_pt1 | contig 28313 bp, 27 predicted proteins | sample MGYA00245777_ERZ724023 | MGnify/ENA primary metagenome ERZ724023 (study PRJEB28704, sample SAMN03018312) | fermentation metagenome | biome: anthropogenic terrestrial biome; feature: soil; material... | reverse complement strand
TGGCGCAAAGGTTCTTTTTGCACCCGCAAAGGCGGCAAGCGCCGGCGGAGTTGCGACCTCGGCTCTTGAAATGAGCCAGAACAGCCTGCGCGTAGATTGGACACGTGAGGAAGTTGATGCCAAACTAAATCAAATAATGGTGAATATACATGAAACCTGTGTCAAATACGGTACTGAGCCTAACGGTAAAGTCAACTATCTAAAAGGTGCTAATATTGGCGGTTTCGTGAAGGTTGCAGAAGCAATGATGGCTCAGGGAATAGTGTAGTGTTAGAAGTTTGATGTTCAAAGTTTAAAGTTTAAAGTTATAACTTATTACTCATAACTCATAACTTATAACTTCTAAAAATGATAGATACACATTCTCATATCTACTTAGAGCAGTTTGATGCTGACAGGGATGAGACAATAGCGAGAGCCCGTGCTGCGGGCCTCGCTAAAATATTACTTCCCAATATTGACAGTACTTCCGTGGCTCCGATGCTTGCGGCCGAGGCTGCTTATCCCGACCTTTGCAGCGCCATGATTGGACTTCACCCGGGCTCGGTAAAAGAGAATTACCGACAAGAGCTTCAATATATTGAAAGCTGCCTGGACAAGCGACCCTTTATCGCCATCGGGGAAATTGGAATGGATCTGTACTGGGACACGACTTTTAAAAAAGAACAGGAGGAGGTCCTGCGAATACAGCTTCAGTGGTCGGCTGAAAAAGGACTGCCTGTAGTTTTACACACCCGCTCAGCCTATCCTGAAATCTTCAGACTTATTGACAAATATTACGACAGTCGCTTATCAGGCGTGTTTCACAGCTTTTCGGGAAGTCAGGAAGATGCCCGGCTAATAGAGCAGATGCCCAATTTCTACATGGGCATAGGAGGCCCGATAAGCTATAAGAACAGCACGCTCCCGATAATATTGGCATCGATTGGTTATGAAAGGCTGATGCTTGAGACTGATGCCCCTTATCTCCCGCCTGTGCCGTATCGCGGAAAGCGTAACGAACCGGCCTATCTTGTACATACACGTGACAAATTAGCAGCTCTGTTTGATGTCAGCCCGGGGCTTATCACAGAAGTCACCACGCGCAATGCCTGTAAGCTATTCAAACTGACACAATAGAAAGTGAAATATCGATTTAATCTATTGCAATTTAAAGATTTTTCGTAATTTGCATGCCGAAAGCAAGGGCTCCAAGTAGTTGATTTTAGTGCTATCCCGCGGCAGTTTTGGACTTGTGCAAAAGTGTCGAAATCGGACAAAAAGCATCGAGCTCAGCAAAAAGAACATTCTTTAACAACTTTTAGAACTCCTAATATCCGTGAAACGGCAGAGCTTTAGGGTTAAATGTGAAAGAAAAAATTTGTTTTTCGCAAATGATACATATACTTTTGTCTTCATTGATTATTTTTGTGTTTAATTGCGTTCATAAATATAGAATTAGAAGTTTACAATTTTGAGTATTAACAATCAAATCAAATCAAATTAAGAACAGATTATGAAAAAGCTTTTTGCATTTTTAGCAGTATTCGGGATGCTTACTTTTGGTGCATCAACTCTTTACTCACAGGAAAGTATTGAAGCAGAGACCGAGGCAGTTGTAGAAGAGGTTCTTGAAGCAGTTCCGGCTGTAGTTACTGAACAAGCAGCTGCGCCCGAACAAGGAGGACTACATAAACAGTTGAAGATTAAATTCGTTGAGGGTGGTGTGCCGTGGATGATGCCTATTCTGATATTCTTAATATTAGGTTTGGCTATCTGTATCGAAAGGATTATTTATCTTAACCTTTCTTCCATCAATTCAAAGAAATTACTTCAAAACCTGGAGAACGCGCTTAGCGAAGGTGGCATTGAAGCTGCCAAGGAAGTATGTCGCAACACCCGCGGTCCTATCGCATCTATTTTCTATCAAGGACTAATGCGTTGGGATGAAGGCGTTGATGTAGTAGAGAAGTCAATCGTATCTTACGGTTCGGTTCAAATGGGTCTTTTAGAAAAAGGCTTTACCTGGATTTCTTTGTTTATCGCTTTGGCTCCATCAATGGGTTTCCTTGGAACAGTAATTGGTATGATCCAGGCTTTTGACCAGATTCAAATTATGGGAGATATTTCTCCGGCAGCTGTAGCAGGTGGTATTAAAGTAGCCTTGATTACAACAGTATTTGGTTTGATTGTAGCTATGATTCTTCAGGTATTTTTCAACTACTTGATTAATAAAGTAGAAGGAATTGTAGGCGATATGGAAGATTCATCCATCTCTTTGTTGGATATACTTGTAAAGTATAATATGAAAAACTAATTATTTAAAAATGAAGAATATATCAAAAATAACTACTCCAATCCTCTGGATACTTTTTGCTGCAGCCATTATTTTAACTGTAGTAACAATGTTTGGAGGAGATGTTGAAGGAGCTACTCTTCGAACACCATTATATCTTGATTCAATACTGTTCTATACCTATGGAGTTTTGATTCTTTGTACAGCATTGACCTTAATACTGGAGATTATAAATATTATCGCCAATCCGGGTAAATCGAAAAAGTCAATTTTTTCTTTTATCCTGATAGCTGTAATTATAGCTCTTTCTTATTCAGGAGCTGACGGGTCTAAATTGTCCATACCCGGATATGAAGGAGCCGATAATATTCCCTCTATGTTGAAGCTTACAGATACAGGTCTTTACACTTTCTATATTCTGGGAATAGCTGCAGTATTATTGATAATTGGATTAGAGATTAGGAACTCTCTTTTAAAAAACAAGTAAAAATGGCAAAATCAAAAAGAAAAGTAGGAGATGTAAATGCCTCGTCAATGGCCGATATTGCTTTCTTGCTACTTTGTTTCTTTATGATGGTGTCAACAATGAATACCGACACAGGGCTGGGACGTATGCTCCCTCCCCCTGTTCCGAAGGAATTGCAGGATGACACTCCTCCAATACGTGAACGTAACGTGTTTGAGGTGTTGATAAACTCGCAGAACCAGTTGCTTGTAGAAGGCGCTCCTATGCAATTAAGAGACCTTAAAGATGCAGCTAAGAATTTCATTGCTAATCCATTGAATTTGGAAACAATGCCGGAAAAGGAGGCTAAAGAGTTTCCTTTTATTGGCGTGATACAAGTAACCCCAAAGGCAACTATTTCGCTTCAAAATGACAGGGATACACAGTATCAGACCTATCTGGCAGTACAAAATGAGTTGCAGAGAGCTTATAATGAACTCAGAGATGAACTATCAATCAGAGTTTTTGGAAGCCCTTATAATGACATCTCGACTGAAGAACAAGATATAGTAAGGTCAGTATATCCGCAAAGGATTTCGGAAGCCGAACCGCGTAACGTAGGAGGAGGAAAATAGATATGAGCAAATTTCAAAAAGATAAAAAAAGGGCGATGCCTGCACTCAGCACCGCATCACTGCCCGATATCGTATTTATGCTTCTTTTCTTCTTTATGGTTAGTACATCCATGAGGGATGAAGACCTTAAGGTACGAGTAAGGAATCCTGAAGCAACGGAAGTAACAAAGCTTGAAAAGAAGACTCTGGTAACCTATATTTTCGTAGGAGTGCCACAACAGTCTTTCCAGGCTCGTTATGGTACAGAGCCCCGTCTTCAGCTCAACGACCAGTTTGCTACAGTTAATGATATACAGAGTTATATTGTTCAGGAGCGTGAGTCAATGAAAGAGAACGATCGTCCATTGATGACCGTGTCTATTAAGGCTGACTATGATTGTCCTATGGGCATAATAACAGATGTAAAGCAGGCTCTGCGTGAAGCACAGGCCCTGAAGATCAGTTATTCTGCACGTAAAGGTGATTACATCGCATCAAGTAGCGGAATGTAATATTTAGCTAGTTCAAAATAAAAAGGAGGCTGTCTCACAAGACATCCTCCTTTTTGTTTTGTTTAAGACAGTTGTAAGGTAAGCCGGAATAATATTTTCTTATTGGCGAACTTGCACATCAGCTTATCAACACAGCGTACTTTAACTTTAATTTTCTTATTTTGCAGAGTCGAACCTAAGCGCCCAATACAAGTAAAGCAACAAAAATGGAAGGAATGACCTTAGAACAGATATACCACAGCGCACAGACACGTTTTGAAGAGACGGCCTTTGATCAGCTTATGCAAAAACGTATTCATAAAGTCTTGCTTATTTGCAGCTCCTACGACGCGTTTATGTTGGAGGAAGATGGCCGGATAGACGAGCAGATTTTTAACGAGTATGTATCACTCAACCTTCGCCACCCACCCCAATTCATACAGGTTTCATCGGCCGAGGCAGCATTTAAGGCAATTCAGAACAATCAGATTGATTTGGTCATCACCATGCTTAGCGTTGGAGGCATGGATCCTTTTTCATTGTCAAAGAAAATCAAAGACAGCCATCCCAGCATCCCCATTGTCGTACTAACCCCCTTTTCGCGCGAGGTATCCTTAAAGCTTAGCAAGGAAGACACCAGCGCTGTTGATTACATCTTTTGCTGGTTGGGCAATACCGACCTCTTATTGGCTATAATAAAATTGATAGAAGACGGGATGAACGCCCCAACCGACGTTACCGAGATTGGTGTACAAGCTATCTTGCTGGTGGAAGATTCAGTTCGTTTTTACTCCAGTTATCTGCCCCTGATATACAAAATCCTCTTTAAGCAGTCGCGAAAGTTTATGACCGAGGGTTTGAACGAACACCAGCAAATGATGAGGATGCGGGGGCGTCCCAAAATCATGCTTGCCCGTACTTACGAAGAGGCAATTGAAATCTATATCAAGTATTCAAAGAATATTCTGGGGATAATATCTGACGTTTCATTTAACCGAAAAGGCTCGAAGGATTATTCGGCCGGGGTGCGGCTTGCACGCCGCGTGAAAAAGGAAAATCCCTTTATGCCCTTCCTGTTGCAGTCGTCAGACATGCGCTTTTTTAACGTAGCCAAGGATATCCGGGTTGGCTTTATACACAAGCACTCCAAATTGCTCTTACAAGAGCTCAGAGACTTTCTCAACAGCTATTTGGCCTTTGGTGATTTCGTATTTATTAATCCCGAACATGGAGAAGAGATAGCACGTGTAAGCGATTTACAGGAATTGCAGGAGATTTTGCTTACCATTCCCAACGAGTCTCTGCTCTACCATTTTAAGCGCGACCATGTATCCAAATGGCTAACTGCCAGGGCGCTGTTTTCTATCGCCACAGTAGTAAAAGAACTAAAAGTTACTGAGGACTCGGAAATTGAAAAGGTAAAACACGAGCTATATCATATTATTGCCCACTTCCGTATGTATAAAGGTCGTGGCATAATTGCAACTTTTGATATCGAAAGATATGATGAGTATGTAAACTTCTCAAGAATAGGAAACGGCTCTATCGGAGGTAAAGCCCGCGGACTGGCATTCTTGAGCTCCCTGATAAAGAAGAACCCGGCCTTCAAGGGTTTTGAAGATGTCATCATCACCATTCCGCGAACCGTAGTTTTGGGCGTAGATATTTTCGAGACCTTTATGGAGACTAATGATCTTTATCCTCTGGGCTTGTCGGAGGCTAGCGATGAGGAAATATTGGAACGCTTTGTAATGGCCTCCCTTCCCGAAGAGGTAAAACTTAAGTTAGTGAAGTTTGCCCAGGTAATCAAAAAACCTATTGCCATACGCTCCTCGAGCATGCTGGAAGACAGCTATTACCAGCCCTTCGCGGGAATCTATTCCACCTATATGGTTCCCCACTCAGATAAAAGCGAGATGATGGCGGCGCAACTCGGCGACGCCATAAAATGCGTCTATGCCTCAGTTTACTTCAAATCAGGCAAATCATATATGACCAGCACCCTCAACCTTATTGATGAAGAGCGCATGGGCATAGTATTGCAGGAAATTGTGGGACAAGCGCACGGGAATCTCTTTTATCCAACATTCTCAGGAGTAGGGCGTTCGGTCAACTTCTACCCCATCCCACCCGAAAAATCTGAAGAGGGAGTAGTCAATGTGGCGCTGGGATTGGGTAAATATATAGTTGAAGGAGGGATGTCTTTAAGGTTTTCTCCCGAATATCCGGCAAAAGTAATTCAATTATCCTCTCCCGAAATGATGCTTAAAGAAACTCAAAAGAGCTTCTACGCACTGGATTTGGATGCAAATCAATTCACCCCCTCGGTTGATGATGGCATAAATATAAGAAAGGTGGATCTGAATACGGCTCTTAAGGATGGTTCCTTAAGGTGGATTGGCTCTATACTTGATATGCAAAACTACGTGGTGCGCGACGGCACTATGTATGAGGGCTACCCTATAGTTACTTTTGCTAATGTCTTAAAATACAATTCCTTTCCTTTGGCAAAGATCATGAAGGAAACCCTCAGAATCGGGCAAAAGGAAATGAATCAACCGGTAGAAATAGAGTTTGCTGTTGACCTGCAAGCACCTGCCGGTTCACCTGCGGTTTTGTATCTTCTCCAAATCAGACCTATCGTTGACAGCAGGGAATCATTAGGGCCCTCGATTACAATTGAGGAATCTGATTCAGCCTTTATTTATAGCGAAGCAGCACTGGGCAACGGCACTATCTCAGAAATAAAAGACGTGATTTACGTGCGGACAAACAACTACAAACCCGCCAACAACCAGCAGATAGCAACTGAAATTGAGGCCATTAACGCGAAAATGCAGAAAGAAAACCGTCCTTACCTACTTATAGGTCCCGGTCGATGGGGCTCACAAGACCCATGGCTGGGAGTTCCGGTTAAGTGGAGTCAGATAGCAGGCGCAAGAGCTATAGTTGAGATGGGCCTTGAAAACTATTCAGTAGAACCAAGTCAGGGGACGCACTTTTTTCAAAACCTCACCTCCCTGCGGGTAGCATACATTTACATTAACACACATGTAAATAAAGGGAAAATAGATGTAAAATGGCTTGATTCCATGCAGGCGCAGAATGAAACACAATATATAAGACATATACAAACAGAATCACCGCTAATACTTCAGATTGATGGTCGTGAAGGAAAAGCGGTGATGTATTATCCCGGCGAGTCTTAACACCCGCGAAGTTTTTATCAGAATAAACGATAGCCCAATGAGAACATCAGCGCCTTGGTTTTCCTTTCAAAATCCTTATGCGTCGATATCTCATTTATTCCCCATTCATAGCGGGCATCAAGACTAAAACGCATAACTTCAATGCCGGCACCAAGCTGAAGGTTCCAGTTAGTGCTTTTCAGAAGATTGCTATTATCATTTTCGGGCGCTATAATGGGATCGCTAAACTCTGCCTTCTCTTTGGCACGGAAGGAAATCGCCGGTCCGGCAAGGCCGTACAATTTAAACACTTCCAGGTCAAGAATTGTAAAATTGCCTAAAATGGGAAGGTCCCAACTGTAGTATGACAGCGTCTCCTCAGTGCCTTCCTCAAATTCAGTATGTCCGCTTTTTTTGGAGTAATAGAGTTCCGGCTGTAGCGACAGGCTTCCAAGAAGATGAAAGCGACTCCAGGCACCCAAAATATAACCGCTTTTAAAGTCGCTCTTCACATTATTAAAAGTGTTATTGTTAAAGCTTACATCTTCCGCAGTATTAAAACTTGTGGAATTAAAGCCCGCCTTAAGTCCCATTTCAAATTTATCCTGAGCGTGTATAAGGCCTACAAGCAGAATAAAAGCAAGCGTTGCCAAAATTTTCCTGTTCATCGTTATTAGATTTAGTTAATAAACACCCCTTATAAATATTGATAGTTAATTATTGAATATCTTAATGCAGGCGTGAACCAATAATATTAAAAAACTCTTCGCGCGTTGCTATACTCTTTAGAAAAGCCCCGGTAAAATCGGACGTGGTTGTAACCGAATGTTGCTTTTGCACGCCCCGCATCTGCATACAGGTGTGCTGAGCTTCTATAAGCACCGCCACCCCAAGGGGATTAAGTGTCTCCTGAATACAATTCTTTATCTGCGTAGTAAGCCTCTCCTGAACCTGCAAACGGCGGGCAAAAGCTTCTACCACCCTTGCAATCTTGCTTAATCCCGTAATATGATGACGTGGAATATATGCAACATGAGCCTTTCCAAAAAAGGGCAAAAGATGATGCTCACACATTGAATAGAGCTCAATGTCTTTTACCACAACCATCTGTTGATAATCCTCACGAAACATAGCTGAACGGATAATCTCATCAGGCTTCATATTATAGCCCTGAGTAAGAAACTGCATCGCTTTGGCTACTCTCAAAGGCGTCTTCTCCAATCCCTCACGGGAAATATCCTCGCCCAGAAGCTCTAAGGAACGCTTATAAATTTTAGCTAATTCAGTAGTCATCTGGTCATCATACGACTCTATCTTACTGTATCCTCTGCCTCCGTTCAATGAAAAATCCATAGTATAAATATTGGTAGAGAAACAGCCAAAGATCTCTACTGTTTACAAATCATCAATTAAAACAACTACAATACACTTTTGATTAATAGCTGTAGCTAATTTATGCTAAATAATCGGCAAATATACGCTAAAAATTAAAAAAGCGCTCCCTAATGGGAACGCTCCTTAAAAATATATCTACTCGAATTATGCTTTCAAGCGAGATGCAACCTCGTTCCAGTTAACGACATTCCAAAACGCTCCTATATAATCGGGACGACGATTCTGATACTTTAAATAATATGCATGTTCCCATACATCAATGGCCAATAAAGGGCTACCCTTAACTTCAGCAACATCCATCAGTGGGTTGTCCTGATTGGGAGTAGAAGATACCACAAGCTTCCCATCGGCCTGCTTAACCAACCATGCCCATCCCGAACCAAACCTTGTGGCAGCGGCTTTCGCAAACTCATCCTTGAAAGCGTCGAAAGAGCCGAAATTCTTTTCAATGGCTGCAAGCAAATCTCCTGAAGGTTTACCGCCACCATTGGGGCTCAAAAACTTCCAGAACAAGTTGTGATTATAAAAACCTCCTCCATTGTTACGGACAGCCATGCTACGCTTCGAAATATCTGCAAAAAGCGATTCAATGCTTTTACCGGCATCTGCCGAGCCTTCAAGGGCTGCATTCAGGTTGTTAGTGTAAGCAGCATGGTGCTTAGTATGGTGTATCTCCATTGTAGCTGCATCAATATGCGGCTCTAATGCATTGTATGCATAATCTAATTTAGGTAATTCAAATGCCATAATATTATCTATTTTTTTGAGTTAAACTTCATATTATATCTGCCTCTGTTATCACAGGAGCTATATTGAACAAACAGTCAAATAACGAAAATGTTCAAACACACGAGGCAATTTACTACTTTTGTCACAAAAACGTGAACAAAGAAATACTCAAGCTCGCCATCCCAAATATACTTACCAACATCACGGTACCAATCTTAGGAATGGTTGACATCTACCTGATGGGTCACCTCGACTCGGTGTACTTCCTTGGCGCAGTGGCTCTGGCAAGTGCCGTATTCAATTTCATATATTGGGGCTTCGCCTTCCTGAGGATGAGCACCTCCGGACTGGCTGCCCAGACCTACGGCCGCGAAGACCGCCAGGAAATGGCACTGGTACTTCAGCGCGGTCTTATTATCGCTATTGCAGGCTCCCTGATGCTTCTGATCCTTCAAGGGCCCCTGGCCGATTTTAGCTTTTGGCTACTGGAAGGCAGCGCTGAAGTAAAAGAGCAGGCTCGTCGCTACTATTTCGTGAGGATCTGGGATGCCCCGGCGGCCATTATGCTGATGGTAATATACGGATGGTTTCTTGGCATGCAAAACTCAATCTATCCGATGGTTATTGCACTAACAGTAAACATCGTCAATATTATCAGCAGCTTCATCCTCGTGAGATACTTCGATATGAACGTGAGAGGTGCAGCATTGGGCACTGTGATAGGACAATATAGCGGACTTGTGCTGTCTGTCTTTCTCTTTCTTAAAAAGTACAGATGGGTACTTCCCCTTTTTACAAGAGAGTTGAAACCATTACTTAACAAGATGCGTCACTTCCTCCACGTAAGCGGGAACATCTTTATCCGTACCTTCTTTATTATCCTTGTTTTTACCTTTTTCACCTCCAAATCAGCAGGCATCGGAGATATCACGCTGGCAGCCAACAGCGTTTTGCTGCAATATCTGATGCTTTTCTCTTACTTCCTCGATGGCTTTGCTTACGCCGCAGAAGCCCTGGTTGGCAAGTTTTTCGGCGCATCAGACAAAGACAAACTATCCCTGGCGGTGAAGAATCTGTTTAAATGGGGTCTTGGCTTTGCCCTGACATTCACCTTAAGCTACGCGCTGTTGGGCGAAACTCTGCTTTCTTTATTTACCGTGCAGGAAGAGGTAATCGCCCGCGGTAAGCAGTATCTGTTTTGGGTGGTGATGATACCTCTGGTAAGTTATGGTTCTTATATCTGGGATGGTATTTTCATAGGAATTACAGGATCAGTAGAAATGCGCAACTCAGTAGTTATATCAGCCGTGTTTTTCTTCTTTGTGCCCTTCTACCTGCTTTTCCCTGTTATGGGCAACCACGCGATGTGGCTCAGTATGATGCTATTTATGGCTTCCCGAAGCCTATCCCTGTCTCTTTTCTTCCCAAAAGTGATAAAGCGGGAGTTAAAGGCTTGAGCACAGGCTTACATAGCGCCCGGCTTTTGTGAAAATATGCATCAGAAGTCTCAAATCAAAAAAGGAGCGCTTTAGCGCTCCTTTACTTTAATTCTTCTTGGCCGTTTTTTTCACTTAATAGAAATCATACGAGCCGGTTTGGGCTTAACTTCTTCGCGTTTATGCAGGACTACCTTAAGGACTCCATCCTTATAACTCGCATCAATCTTAGACTCATCGACCTGATTGCGCGGGATAGAGAATGAACGGTTGAAGCTTGCGAAACTAAACTCACGTCTTAAATAACCTTTTTCCTTCTCTTCCTTTTTGTCCTCCTTCTCGCTCGAGATAGTTAACACACTGTTGTTTAGCTCTACCTTGAAATCATCCTTTGTGAATCCGGGAGCTGCAACTTCAATTTCGTAACAATCTTCGTTCTCGCTAACGTTCACTGCGGGAACATTGTTCTGACCAAAATATGGTGAATTGAAAAAATCACCACCAAAAAAGTTGTCTATAACATTTCCAAGGTCAGGCATGCGGTTGTTTACTCTTCTTACTAACATCTTGTTTCCTCCTATTTTTAGTTAAACTATAAAATTTCAGATTATTAATTCTGATAGGAGAATTGCAAACTATGTACCAAGCTGAAAAACAAGACATAATGACGGTTTAAGATTTCCCTAAATGCCATTATGTCGCCAACCTTTAAATCTACCTGACAATATTGCAGACTCTATTCCTGCTCTTCATCGGGCAAGTCTGCTTCTGAAGCTAAACCTTCTTCTTGTGCAGGGCTCGCATCTTCAGGAACGGACTTTACTTTATCTTCAACTAATAACTTTACATTAACAGCATTAAGGCCTTTCATGCCTTTTTCCACTTCAAATGTTACTTTGTCGCGCTCTTTAACACTGTCAACCAAACCATTAAGGTGAACAAATATACTCTCTTGCGTTTCTACGTCTCTAATAAAGCCGTAGCCCTTCGAATTATTGAAAAAAGTAACAACGCCACGACGGATAAAATCCTCCGGACTTAATTCTCTTTGCCGCGAAACGCTAATTTCGATATCTTCAAGTTTGATTTCCTCCTTCTTTTTATTCGGATCCGGAGGCGTGGAAGTGATATTGCCATGTTCATCCACATAGGCAATCATGTCATCGAGAGACCCTTTCTCGCGATTCTCTTTCTTTTTCTCTTTCTCTAACTTCTTCTTCTGTTTCTTTTTCTCTCTTTCTTTTTTACCAAATGATTCCTGAGATCTTGCCATATAAATTTTTAAATCTGTAATGTGTTCCCACGCTTGAAGCGCGGTAAAACGATAATATTAAATGAATTCAACTGTCAAAGTTACAATTAAAACTCCAAACAAACAATAATAGCCCTTTGCTGTTTTAATAGCATATTAGGATAAAATCATCCTATAAACAATTAATTCTACAATGCAACAACAGAACACTGATAACGATTCATTCGACACTTTTCTGGAGAACCTTAAATCAAGGATGAAAAACGTATTTCATTTACGTGCCGACATTAACCAGATGGCGACCAAAAGGGGTATGCCACCTTTTGTAATGCGTGAGATTATGGATTTGAAACCTCTGTCGGTAGGAATTCCGGCTGAATACGGGGGGCGAGGCTGTAAAATGGAAGAAAACCTTGCTTTACTGGCAACAGCTTCGTATGAATCACTGGCTCTCTCGCTTACTTTCGGAATAAATTCTGCACTTTTCCTCCAGCCTGTAGCCAAATTTGCCCGCGAAGAAACCAAGAAGAAAGTATTTCACGACTTTATCAACCATCAAAATATGGGCGGATTGATGATTACCGAGCCCGATTTTGGAAGCGATGCTCTTAACATGCAGACTTTCTATACTGAAAAAGGAAATAAGTATCATATTAAGGGAACAAAACACTGGGCGGGCCTCACAGGCTGGGCCGAATACTGGTTGCTTACGGCAAGGGCGCAAACTCCGGCGGGAGACCTGAAACGCGATATAGACTTCTTTATTTGTAATGTAAACCGCCCCGAGCAACAAATTAAAGTAGAAGAAGTGTATGAGAATCTTGGCCTGTACCAAATCCCATACGGACGCAACCGCATAGACGTTTTTATCCCGGAAACACATCGCCTGATACCTACAACAACAGGAGTGAAGATGATGCTCGACCTTCTGCATCGCAGCCGTATGCAGTTTCCCGGAATGGCAATGGGCTTTATACAAAGGCTGCTTGATGAGTCTATAGCCCACGCCCGTGAACGTCAAATTGGCGGGCGCGACCTCTTCAGCTACGACCAGGTTCAGCATCGTTTGTCTAAACTTCAGGCTTATTACACCATTACGGCAGCCATGTGTGCAAATAGCACTGCGGTTGCAGGCATCGAGAACGACCTTAGCTCTCTGGGTTTTGAAGCCAACTCGGTAAAAAGCGTGGTTACAGACATGATGCAGGAAGCAGCCCAGTCGGCCACCCAGCTGGTTGGAGCACAAGCCTACAAAACCAACCATATTGCAGGTAGAGGAATAACCGACAGTCGCCCCTTTCAGATATTCGAGGGCTCCAACGATATTCTTTATGCCCAGGTGTCGGAAGCCCTGGTTAAAGACATGAAAAAAACAAAGGAAAGCAACCTGCTACAAGCACTCATCGACAATCCATTGACCCATAAATCGGCTGAGCTATACCGAAAATATCTGGATTTTAAACTTAACACATCCCTGCCCCAGCGCAAACTTGTGGAGCTGGGACAAATCATAGGGCGAATTGTCTCCTCCCAGATGGTTATTAATCTGGGCGATAAGGGCTTTGACACCAGACTGATAAGCAATGCGCTTGCAACCCTTGAACAGGAAATTTCAGGACTGATGTCCGGTTTCAGGCTCACAAAACAAGCGCTAGTTGTCGAAAACTACCAGGAAGGCAGTTTATGGCGGAATTTTCTAAAATAAGCCTTGCCTGCTTTAGGCAAGCCACTTATCTTAGTTCAAAACCTGCTAACTGAAGATCGTCCCAGAAACGGGGGTAGGACTTGCTCACTACTCCCGGTTCGCTTATTGCAAAAGGCTTGTCAAGCTTTAGTGCGGCAGGCGCAAAAGCCATAGCCATGCGATGATCTTTGTAAGTAGCAAGCTCTATATCAGGCAGGGCCGCCTCCTTCTCTCCCCTCCATATCAAATTATCAATATTATTTGTCTCTAAACGAAAGCCAAATTTACCAAGCTCATTAACTAAAGCGCTTATACGATCAGTTTCCTTAATTTTAAGGGTATGCAGACCGCTCAAATTGAAGGGAACACCCAAAAAGGCACAACTAACGGCAAAGGTCTGCGCCAAATCCGGCTGATCACTAAAATCGTGGCTGAAGTGGCTGACTAGCTCTCCGGTGTTTATAAGGATAAGGCCTTTCTTTGAAGCTGAGGTTTTCACCCCAAGCCTCTCAAAGAGTCCAGCAACTGCTGCGTCTCCCTGCCAACTATAACGCTCAAGTCCTTTAAGAACCACCGAGGAACCTTTCCCCGATAGAGCTACCAGCTCAAACCAATATGATGCAGCACTCCAGTCAGCCTCAACTTTGGCGGCAACCGGGGAATAGCCGCCCGCAGGAACGATAATAGTATTATCCTTCCGGCTGCATTTAACACCATACATCTCCATCAACTTTAGTGTAAGATGAATGTAAGGCCGCGAAGTAATATTCCCCGTCAATGAAAGACTAAGACCCTTTTCCATATATGGTCCTATCATCAAAAGCGCCGAAACATACTGGCTGCTGACATCGCCGGGAAGCTCAAGGCTGCCACCGCTTAAAGCGCTCCCAAAAATACGCAAGGGAGGAAAGCCCTCCTTCTCAATATATTCCACCCGGCCACCAAGCTTATTGAGTGCATCAACAAGAACGTGTATGGGGCGCTGCTTCATCCGCTCGCTACCCGTTATTGTCCACTCCCCCATTATCTTAGAAAGATAAGCAGTTAAAAAACGCATTGTTGTTCCTGCCGCACCAACATCAAAATGATTGGAATTTGAATTTAATGACTCAAGCATAGCTATGGTGTCATCGCTATCGGAAAGGTTCTTTATGGGATAGGGGCTATAGCTAAGCGCGTTTAAAATAAGGAGACGGTTGCTGATGCTTTTTGATGCAGGCAATCTTATCTCAACCTTGTTAAGCTTCTCCGGAGCCTTTATGGTGACAGACATACTTAAAAAAATATCAATTAGTAAAAAATCATTTTTGCCGACAGCTGCCGACCAGGCTTTTTAAGGCTTTTCATTAGCACTAATCATAAGGTAAAAGTCTAAAGACTCTCTTATCTCATCCTTATCGCAATGTGTATTGATAGCGATATCACCCGGACTGCGAAGAAGAGTAAAATTAAGCCTTCCCTGCTGATTTTTCTTGTCGTGCGTCATCGTTTCATACAGGTAAGCATAATCAGAGCGCGAAAATTCAAAAGTCCCATACACCTCCTTAACATAGTCGCATAATTGAACCAAAAGCTCCTGCGAAAATCCAAGCTTCTTATGTGCAAGATGCAATTCAACCACCATTCCGAAGGCAACAGCATAGCCGTGCAAAATAGGGGCATTGCGCCTCAGCGCCAAACTCTCGAAAGCATGGCCAACGGTATGACCCAAATTAAGAGCCTTACGAATACCTTTTTCGTAAGGATCATCGCTGACAATATCATCCTTAATCTTTATAGATTCGGCAACAAGCCGTGCAAGCACCGCCATTTCCGGATTTCGGATATCAAACTTGAGCGTGCGTTGCAGAAGATCTCCCTTTTGCAGGTAGGCATGCTTTATCATTTCGGCAAAACCGGAAATCAGGTTTGGACTATCAAGGCTCTTGAGTAGCGAAGTATCAACCAAAACTTGCTTTGCCTGCTTAAAAGAACCTATCTCATTCTTGTAGCCGCCGAAATTAATGCCTGTTTTACCTCCCACCGATGCGTCAACCTGTGCCAGCAAGGTAGTGGGAATATTAATAAAATCAATGCCCCTCTTAAAGGTAGCGGCTGCAAAACCTCCCAAATCGCAGGGCATTCCTCCCCCCAGATTTATCAGAAGAGAGTGACGGTTTGCCCCGCCTTCCACCAGGCATTTCCAAACCGATATAAGCGTTTCAGTATTTTTAAACTCATCCCCTGCTCCTATCTCAATACACCTTTCGGAGCTGATTCCGGGAATATTCTCTATCAAAGGAAAACAAAGCCGCCGTGTGTGAGAGTCGGTTAAAACGAAAATTTTCTCGTCCAGATAAGGCTTTATCAGCGTCTCCAAATCAGCAGCAAGGCTATCTGCAATATAGACCTCAGTTTCGCAGGTGTTAAGTGATTGCATAAATATCTATTTGAAAGTTCAAACTAATTACAAAAATAAGCTTTTATAATGTAGCAGCGAAAAAGTAAAGCTTCTATACCGACAATTAAACAGAGATAAATTGATAATCTGCTTTTTATAAGATATTTTTGTTTTACACTATTCCAAACAAGATAATTAATGAATAATAAAAAAACCTCTTCTGCGCAAATACGCAATTTTGCCCTGGCCTGGCTTGCCGCGCTTGCTCTTTTTGTAATATCATTTTTGACTAAAGCGCCGGTTCATCCGGCTATTCAGATAGCATTAGGTCTTCTGATTCTGCTTATTGCAATCACATTTGCAACAGGCGGCTTTCATTATCTTGAAATTGAGCCTAAGGATGATTTGATTAATATCAAATACTTTAACCTCTTTCCAATTGGACGTGAATTCAAATCTTTGCAGATTCCTTACAAGAGATTTAGTCATATAAAAACTAAAAACACCTTTGGTGGACTATTCCGCTATTTTTACCTTTATGAACAGACATCCCGCGGCTTGGCACGCTATCCCAAAATAGGGCTTACATCGCTCAGCAAAGCAGAGAGAAATGAAATAATCGCCTTCTTCAAAAAATTAGAAATAAAATAAGAGCTTAAAATATCTACCTTATCAAATCCCAATAATATGCTTAAATACCAAATAGCACTCACCCTTATAAATGGTATAGGACCCAAACTTGCACGCAATCTCATTGCCTATCTTGGATCTGTAGAGGCTGTATTTTCGCCCAAATCACATTTCGAGAAAATTCCCGGCATAGGAGAGATAATGGCGGCTAAAATTCGGGGAATAGACCAAAACTCGATTTTAGCACGGGCAGAAGAGGAAATCAGCTTTATTGCCAGGCACAAAATCAAAACTGCATTCTTTACTGACGAAAACTACCCCGAACGTCTTACTAATTGCGAAGACGCGCCCTTACTTTTATACTCCAAGGGTGATGTGAATTATGATTCCGTAAAAGCTATCAGTATAGTCGGAACACGCAGCGCCTCCGACTACGGCAAAACCTTATGTGAAAAGCTGGTAAAGGAAATTGCTGAAAGGCATCCCGGCACTCTGATAGTCAGCGGCCTGGCCTACGGAATAGATATTTGTGCTCACAGAGCGGCACTGAAAAACGGCTTGCCAACGGTAGCTGTGCTGGCTCACGGCCTTGACAGAATCTATCCTCCCACCCATCGCCAAACAGCCACCGAAATATCTAAAAAAGGAGCCCTGCTAACAGAGTTTATGACAGGCACGAACCCCGACAAGCCTAATTTTGTGAGAAGGAATCGTATTGTTGCAGGACTTTGTGATGCTGTTGTTGTGATAGAGTCTGCTTCTAAAGGAGGCGCCCTGATAACAGCCGGCATTGGAGCAAGCTACAGCAGAGATGTACTGGCCTTTCCCGGACGAGTGGGTGATGAAGCATCAGCCGGCTGCAACCGACTGATAAAGACCAATATCGCCGGTCTTATCGAATCGCTGGACGACCTGGAATACGCCCTTGGCTGGGAAAGTCCTACAAATGACAATAAGGCTACCCAGGGTTATCTGTTCAAAGCACCCGACACCCCGGAAGAAAAAACGATAATGGATTTGCTAATTAGCGAAAAAGAAATGAATCTCAACCTTATCTCAGTAAATACAGGAATTACAATACCCAAACTGTCAGCCACTTTGCTTGATATGGAATTTAAAGGCATGGTAAAAAGCCGACCGGGAGGTCTTTACAAACTACTCTAGCTCGAAACCCGAAACTTTTTCATTTATGACTGCTGGCTGTTTTTTATTACCTTTGGAAATTGTTTTAATAGATAAGTCAATCGCTTTATGAGGATAATTACAACACTGCTAACACTCCTGTTTGTCAATCTCTTACATGCAACAGAACCCTTACGCATCGTGTCGCTGGCACCATCAATAACCAAGAGCCTATACCACCTGGGAGCATCTGAAAACATTGTGGGCAGAACCTCCTATTGCTTTATTGCCGATGAAGATAACAAAGAAATTGTGGGCTCAGCAGTTTCAGTAAATGTTGAGAAGCTTATCACACTAAAGCCCGATTTAGTTTTGGCAACTATGTTAACAAGCCCCGAGACACTTGAAATAATTAGTAAAGCAGGCATTAAAACAATTGTAACTCCAACGCCCGAAAACTTCGAAAGCTTGTGTGAACAGTTTATTGAACTTGGCACTCTGGTAAATCGCAAGAATGTCGCAGACTCAATTGTTAAACACACAAAGCGGGAAGTCGCCAAAATAAGAGACTCATACATCAAACAGCCAAAGCAGGACTTCTTTTTTCAGATAGGTGCTAAACCTATATTTACAGTACTTGACAACACCTATATGGCCGATTATATTACACTATCCGGTGGCAGGAACATCGCTTCGGGTCTTAAATACGGGACTCTTAACCGTGAATTTGTACTGACTAACAATCCTGACGTTATAATAATTGTAAATATGGGCTTAGTAGGTGAAGAGGAAAAAGCAGAATGGGAGAAATTTCCCTTCCTAAACGCGGTAAAAAAGAAGCAGGTTTTTTTTATTGAATCTGATATGGCAAGCACGCCCAATCCGCAAGACTTCCTCAGAACCATGCAGGTAATACAAAAATCGCTGCAAAAATAAGCCGGAATATTAGCTAAGCATAACATATTCATACAACTCTCTTATGCAAGAAAAGCCGTTATGAGCTCAAAGATAAATCAAATACGGGTGCAGAATCGTTATCTCAAATGGCTTTTGTTTACTCTCGTGCTAACTGTCCTGCTTGTAGCAGCTACCTTATTATCGCTTACAACCGGTGAAGCGAAGATTGACCTTAGCAACCTTATATCAGTCCTTAGACAACAAGATAGCATAGAGTATTATATCCTTACTCAAATCCGAATACCGCGAATATTGCTGGCCTTTGCCACAGGCGGTGCCCTAAGCCTATCGGGGGCGCTTTTGCAAGGAATATTCCGAAACCCCTTAGTTGAACCCTATACTCTTGGGATTTCGGGCGGAGCGGCTCTGGGAGTAGCATTTACTATAGTGCTGGGACTTCACCTTACACTGGGGATTTACATTTTACCCCTTTCGGGATTTATTGGAGCACTGCTAACTATTTTTATCGTAGGCGTTTTGGGATTTTTAAGAGGCAATAGTGATATTAACAAAATGCTGCTGATAGGAGTAATGATTAGCTTTATTGCATCATCAATTATGATGCTTCTGATGTCAATTACCACAGCCAACAACCTTCACGGGATAATATTCTGGATTATGGGATCACTGGATGAACCCAACAAGAACCTTATTTACACCTGCCTGGCTGCTGCAATTGCAGGGCTTCTTATCAGCTATCTCTTTGCACGCCCGCTGAACGCACTGCTTTTGGGCGAGGAGAAGGCAAACTACCTGGGCATAAACAGCAAGGCCACAATCCGAATATTGTTTATCACCTCATCACTACTCACCGGAATTTGTGTCTCAGTTGCCGGAGTAATTGGCTTCGTGGGCTTAGTCATCCCTCATCTGATACGCTTGCTTGTCGGATCAGACTACCGCTTCCTGATAGTCGGTTCCTTTCTGGGAGGATCCATCTTTTTGATTTTAAGTGATGTTATCGCCAGAACCATTATTGCACCCAACGAGTTGCCCATCGGTGTAATTACCGGCATTTTGGGCGGAGTGCTGTTTATCATTATACTTAACAGGATGAGAAAAAAAAGCCGCCATGTCTGAATACCTTAATATCGACAATATAGTTTGTGGTTACGGCAAAGAATTTAACCTCCGGGAAGTTTCTTTCTCCATAAGGCAGGGCGCTCTGGCAGGCATTATCGGGCCTAACGGTTCGGGTAAAACCACCTTATTTAAAGGCATCTCGGGTTATCTCCCACTTAAATCCGGCTCCATTTTTCTTAACAATAAAAACCTGGGCAAGCTTAAGCTAAACGAAAAAGCCAAAAGGGTGGCCGTAGTATCGCAGTTTCCCGACAATGCGGCCATAAGCGTTGAAGATTATGTCCTTATGGGAAGGCTACCCTATCGTGAACAGTTCCAGTTTTTTGAACCCCGCAAGGATATTGAACTGGCTGAAAAATACATGCGGCTGACAGGTATTCACAAGCATCGAAGAAAACAAATATCCCAGCTCAGCGGAGGAGAAAAACAACTGGCTGCCCTGGCCCAGGCTCTGACACAGGAGCCTGAACTCCTGCTTTTGGATGAACCAACCTCGCATCTGGATATTACCCACCAGGTTCAGGTCTTAAACCTAATTCAGCGCCTTAACCGTGAGATGAACCTGACAGTTTTGATGATTATTCACGACCTGAATTTGGCGGCCGAGTATTGCCATTATCTTATTATGATGAAAGATGGCGCGCTCCACACCAAGGGCAGTCCCGCTGAAGTCCTTAATTATGAAATTATCGAACAAGTATATGACACCGTTGTGGTGACCCAAAACAACCCCCTTTCAGGCAAACCTGCCGTTTTCCTTGTCTCCGAAGACATCCTTAACGACATAAAGGCCCGCTACGGGGAAATTAAGCGCTAAGTATTATTTCCAAACATTAAAAACTATGCTAATGAGAAGTCTTGTTGTTGTGTCAGCATTATTAATATCTTCAATAATAAGGGCTGAAGTTCCTTTGGTGTACGATGTTGAAAACACCGGCGCAGGCTGTGGAGTAAGCTTGCCCGACTATGATGAGTTACCATCAATCGTAGGCTTACCCAATCCTTTTGAATGGTCGGATGGAAGAGGAGTAATAAGCACTGCAGAAGAATGGACTTGTCGCAGGGCAGAGATAAAAGCTGAGATAGAACGCTACGAAATAGGACTTAAACCCTCGCGTCCCGCCAACATTGAAGCCGTGTTTGATGATGGTATACTAACTGTTACGGTTAAGGAAAACGGCAAAACTCTGGTGTTATCTTCAGAAATTACCCTGCCTGAAGGAGAGGGCCCTTTTCCGGTAATTATAGGAATGAATAGAGCAAGCGGAAGTCTGGATGCCTCTCTTTTTGAGGGCATAATACAAATCCCTTTTATGCATAATCAGATAGCCAGCTATGGCATGAATGGCCAAAAGGACCTTGAGGCACAATTTTATCTTATGTATCCCGAACTGGCCGGGGTCGGCGATTATGTGGCCTGGGCATGGGGAATTAGCCGCTTAATTGATGGTTTGGAACTTGTAAAAGATGAGATGGGGGTAAATATGCAGCGTATTGGAGTGACAGGCTGTTCCTATGCCGGAAAAATGGCTTTGTTTGCCGGCGCTTTTGACGAGCGAATTGCCCTCACTATAGCTCAAGAATCCGGTGGTGGAGGAACGGCTTCCTGGCGTGTATCCGAAACTCTAGGTAATGTAGAGAAAATCAGCAACACCAATTACTCATGGTTCATGCCAGGCTTAAAAAATCTCTTTGATGGTCAGGTTGAAAAGTTGCCTTATGATCATCATGAGTTGATCGCTATGATTGCACCCCGTGCATTCTTAGCTCTTGGCAATGACGGATGGACCTGGATGGCCGACGAGTCGGGCTACATCGCCTGCATGGCGGCCTATGAAGTATGGAAATTTTTGGGAGCCGAAGATCGTTTTGGCTTTGACTTTACCGGTGGACACCAACATTGCCGGACCGCAGAAAGTCAAGCTGCTGCAGTAAAAAGTTTTGTTGACAGATTTCTAAGGGGCAATGAGGAAGTCAAAACCGAAATATTTACCCACCCCTATTCGGATGTTGACCATAAAAAATGGTATAGCAACTGGAGCTCTTGCGAACAATGATGCGCGTCTCAAAGACTAATAGCAAAAAGCCCCATTTTGTGATTGTAAATTACAGCTAAAACACAAACAATGAAAAAATCCGAATTTGCAGTAGAAAAGTTTTTAAACGGACATAATTGTGCCCAATCAGTATTATACTCTTTTTGTGAAGACTTAAATCTGGATGAAGACACTGCAATGAAAATTGCAAGTGGCTTTGGAGGCGGGATGGGTCGCAAAGGAGAGGTATGTGGAGCTGTCTCAGGAGGAATTATGACTATTGGGATGAAATATGGCAGCGGGAAAAATCCGGATTCTTCCAAAACCGGCATTACATACCGGAAGACTCGTGAATTAATGGACAGGTTTGCCGAAAAGCACGGCTGCTATATCTGTCGTAAGCTACTTGAAGGATGTGAATTATCTACTGACGAAGGTCAGAAAGAATTCAAAGAAAAAGGCTTAAAAACCAGAGTCTGCAAACAATGCATTATCTCTGCTGTAGAAATTGTCGAGGATATTCTAACTTAAAAACTAAAATCATCTGATGATTAAGAAAACAAACTCTATCCCTGAAAACTCAATATTGAGAATAAAAGAGAAACCCTTCCATTATGTGGACTCCTTCCAATCTGAAGTTCTTGATAAGTCGAAAGAATGGAGCATCAGCGAGCTGCTTGCCGTATTTATGAGCAGTGGCCCAAGATGGGCTAATGTCCTTATGGAGATTAGAAACAAGACTGTACGACTATTTGGCCTAAAGGCAGCCAACACCAATCAAGCTGCTCCAAGCATCACAGATATTGAAAACTGCGTTGCGGGCGATAGTCTGGGAATCTTTAAGGTGCATGACAAATCGAAAAATGAGGTTCTAATGGGTGAATATGACAAACATTTGAATTTCATGGTTTCCTTTTTATCTACTCCTCCATCTACAAAGGATGAAAAGCAGATATTTAGCATTACAACGGCAGTGCATTTCAACAACATCGCGGGACGTCTTTACTTTTTACCGGTAAAGCCATTTCACAAACTGCTAATTTATTACAACTTGAAAAAGGCAATGAAAGTCATCAAGGCCAAATGACTCAGCAGTATTTGAATACTATTGCCCAATATAACAGATCAAAATTTAATCAGATGCAGCTAAACGGTAACAACATAACCTTAAGAGCCTTCAAACAACAAGATGCTGAAACCCTTGCTACGCTATTAAACAACAGTCGGGTAGTAGCCAATTTGAGAGACTACATACCCTTCCCTTACACCCCAAAAGACGCCATGGACTTTATTCACTTATGCCAAGAGGAAAACCCACGGCAAAATTTTGCCATCGAACACAACAAGCTGTTTGTAGGATCCATAGGCCTGGTGAAACAAGTTGACGTATATCGCAAATCGGCTGAAATAGGCTACTGGATAGGTGAACCATATTGGGGCAAGGGCATAGCTACCGAAGCCGCAAAACTTATTACTGCCTATGCCTTTGAGCAACTGGAACTGGTGAAGGTTTTTTCTGCAGTGTTTGATTTCAACAAAGCTTCACAGCGTGTTTTGGAAAAAGCAGGCTACAAATTAGAAGCTATTATTGAAAAGGCAATATATAAAAATCATAAGCTAGGCGATGAGTGTCGTTATGGCTGCATCAATCCCTATTGGGACAAGCTGATTATGGAATAAACAGCTAGCCTCTGCCCGGATAGGGGACAAATTCGCTCTCTCCTTCAGGCAAGGGAAAGCGCCCATTAATCCAGTCCTCGCGTGCCTGAACCAGTCGCTCTTTGCGCGAAGATACCCAATTCCAATCAATATAGCGCTCTTCGGGAAAGGGCTCGCCACCAAACAAGTAAACACTTGAGCCGGCCTCAATCTCAAAACTGCACATCTTGCTATCCTTTGCCACCAGAAGTTGCTTAGCCTCAAAGCTATGACCTTCACTGCGAACAACCCCTTCCAGTATGTAGAGGCCGCTCTCGCCATATAACTCATCGCCAAGCCGAACTGTTTGGGTCTTCATGCTTTTAATCTCTATGAAATACAAGGGACTATGCACAGGAACCGGTGATTTGCGCCCCAGGGCCTCTCCTGCTATCAGCTTAATACTCAAACCGTCGCTCTCCCAAGATGGAATATCCGACGCATCAATATGCGCAAAAGAAGGCTCCGTTTCTTCAAGCTCAAGAGGCAAGGCAACCCAGATTTGCAAACCATGAAGAGTTTTTTCCGCCAATCGCAAATAATCCGGAGTGCGTTCAGAGTGAACCACACCCTTACCCGCCGTCATCCAGTTGACCTCACCCGGCCTTATTTCAATCTCACTGCCAATAGTGTCACGATGCATAATAGCGCCTTCAAAAAGAAAGGTTAAAGTTGACAGACCAATATGAGGATGAGGCAGCACATCAAGGTTTTTGCCGGCGCCCATTTTGGCAGGTCCCATATGATCTATAAACACAAAAGGCCCTACGCTTCTCTTCTGACGAAAGGGCAGCAAACGCCCAACCATAAAATTGCCTATATCAGCGGCACGCTCCGGAACAATCAATGAAATATTTGACATAGCCTTATTTTTAATTTAAGCCCAAGATAGCTGATAATTTCTTTCCCAACAAGCGCCTCGAATATTGCGCTCTGCATGAAAGCACCCGTCTTTAAAAAAAGAATTATCAAAGAATCAAGCTTTCATGAAATCAAAACCGTTGTTTTGTATCCAACGGTTTTGTTGTTTATCAAACAATAGATTCAAAATATTCCAACTAACCAGCTTGTTCGACGACATCTTGATCAGAGACATTGTTGCTCGATTTGGGAATAAGGAGCGGTTTGTTTTGACAATAAAAAAGGGACTAAGTGCAATTTTTTTTGTAAAGCGTCATACAAGGGCTGTTAATATCCTGTTACAAAAAAAGGCGCCCCAAATTCTTCCTATTTTGAAATAAAGCCTTACATTTGCAATCGTATTTGGTTTTTGTGAGGCCGACGCCTCGCAAAATAAAGAGGGAATCCGGTGCTTCCGCAAGGAAAATTCCGGAGCTGTACCCGCAGCTGTAAGTTCTAACAATGATTTTGACGAAACTTTTGCCACTGTCGCAAGACGGGAAGGCTGTTAAAATCAGGGACGAGCCAGAAGACCTGCCAGATAAGTATCATTATTAATCGGAGCTTCGGGACTAAAGCTTGTGAAACCTGGATAAGTCATCTTTCACAAAAAAACACCCAGAGCGCATTTAAAATTGCAAGATGCGTTATTTATTATTGTTAATAAGCCTGCTGGCGAGCTGCAGTGCTTTTGCCGGAAATCCGGAATCTATGATTATCGACACCGTTCATCTGGAGGGAGTAACGCTTGTGAGCGATTACAGAAAATTCCAGCCCGGTGCAAAAATTGACCGCCTCGACAGCCAACTGCTAAAAGGTATGGCAGAGGCCAATCTGGATCAGGCACTTAGCCGCTTGTCACCGGTCTATGTAAAAGGAAATGCCGGTGGACTATCAACCATCCGCTTCCGTGGCACTTCGGCCAACCATACTTCAATTCGTTTTGGGGGCATTGATATTAACTCCCTGACCCTGGGCCATGCAAATACCTCGGGGGTAGCCACCTACCTCTTCGACGGCATTAGCCTTCAATACGGAGGCTCATCGGCCATCAATGGCTCAGGCTCTATTGGAGGAACAATTTACCTTGAGCAACAGAACAAGTGGACTAAAGGACAAAAGCTCAACTTCAGCAGCACCATCGGTTCTTTTGGAGAAAAATTTTACGGTACAAAAATATATCTGGGCAAGGGCAACTGGGAATCCGTTACCAAGGCTTATTGGTTTCAAAAAGAAAACAACTTTTATTTCAATAATCCTTTCCACGAGAATTCCTACACTAATCCATCACCCGTCAGAGAAAGACAGCAGGGAGCGGCCATCGAAAACAAGGGCTTCTTGCAAGAGCTAAATTACCGCTTTAACGCCGGGGCAAATATAAAAAGCTCCTTCTGGTATGAGGACAACTGGCATGAAATACAGCCCAATATGGCTTCTAACAAAACAAGCCCGGCAGAACTACAAGACAATAACTTTCGCTCATGGCTGGAATATGAGAATCACAATAGTCCTTTTTTGATTAAAATAGGCGCAGGTTATGTCCATGACGAACAGCTATACCAAAAAAATGAAGATCAACTGATTGTCACTGACCGATTGCTAAGCGAAGCTTCTGCAAGTTACAAGACTTCACCCGGCTCCGAAATAAAGGCAGGTGCGCTATACAAGTATATTGTACCCGATGTCTATTCCTATTCCAAAGAAGTAATTGACTACGAACAGCAACTTGACCTTTACCTGTCGTACTACTTTGAACCCTTGAAAGACCTAAGAGCCACCGTGAATGTACGGCAGATGCTGGTTACCAACTTCAAGGCCCCCTTTACCCCTGCCTTACTGCTTGAATACAAGGCAGCTGGCACAGCAAAGCAACAGCTTTCACTGACGGGGGGACTCTCACGCAGCTACCGCATACCAACCTTCAACGACCGCTATTGGGGCACTCAGGGCAACCCCAATTTAAAACCCGAAGCCGGAATTAACCTGGAAGCCGGACTTGGCTACCTACGGCAGATGCAACATAATCATATGCGAGCTAAGGTCAACCTCTTCTATATGGATGTGGACAACTGGATTCAATGGAGCCCGGGCTCCATTGACTGGGAGGCCCAAAACCTCAACCGAGTGGTCAGTAAGGGGGTGGAACTGCAGGTGCAGAGCCGCCTTCACCTGGGGCCGCTCGAGACGGAGTGGGGCGGCAACTATTCCTTTAATCCGGTACACGACAAGGACCAAAAAAACAAACAAATGATTTATGCTCCCAGGCATTCCGGCAATATTTACGGCGACCTAAAGTGGAAGGCACTGGGCCTGTCGGCCGATGCCAGCTACACCGGCCAACGCTTGCACAACAAGGTGGGCGACACCCTCCCTGCACATTTCCTGACCAACCTCTCGGCCTGGTACCGCTTCAAATACCGGCAGCAAAGTCTTCGTCTGACCGCACAAGTGCTCAACATTGGAGACGTCGACTACCAAAATGAAGCCTACTACGCCATGCCGGGCCGCAGTTTCAAGCTCAGCATCAGCATTGATTTACACAATGAGGGGAGATAGTGGAAGGTGGAGGATAGCGTTTTGGCAGATTAGCAGTTTAGCATTTTAGCAAATAGTGGCTTAGCGGGGAAAAAGGGAAGATAGAGGGTAGATGGTGGAGGATGGAAAGTGGAAGGTGGAAGATAGCGTTTTAGCAATTTAGCAGTTTAGCATTTAGCAGTTTAGCAGGATTAACGAAAACATTGAATAATAAATTAGACAAAAACATGAAAACAAAAAACAAATCCTTTGTCCTTAAGGGCAAACTATTGTGGAGCCTGGCTCTGGTATTGGCACTTAGCTTTAACTCCTGCTCCAATGATGATGACAATAAGGAACAAATAATCAACGAGGAAATATCAGGGGCCTATTTCCTGAACTACGGCAGCTACGGCAACGGTGGCGCCAGCATTACGCGCTACGACTTCCGCAAGGATGCGCTCACCAACAAATATTTTGAGGCGCAAAACCCCCAAATGACCATCAACTCCAACATTCAGTACGGCGCCGCCTATAAGGACACCATTTACCTGATGGGCAACTCGGCCGATGAACTCATTTCGGTGGACCTGCACTTCAAACCCACCGGCAATGCCGTGCGTGAGGGGATAGAAAAGCCACGCTTCTTTGTGGGACAAGGCGACTACCTCTACATTTCGTGCTGGGGGACCGATGCCGATTTCAAAGAAATGCCGGGCTCCTACATTGCCGTTTACAATACCAAAACCCGCAAAGTGGAGGACAAGATCGCATTGCCGGGGGGACCGGAAGGTCTGGCCCTTGCCAAGGGCAAATTGTATGCGGCCCTCAACTACAGACCGCAGGTGGCGGTGATTGACCTGAACACCGAAGCCATCGATTACATCGACCTTCCTGCTGTCAGCTCCTATTTTGTAAGCGATGCCGACGAAAACCTTTACCTGGCTCTGGTCAGTTCGTACAGCGATGCGGCGGGACTGGCCTACATCAACACCAGTACAGATGAGCTCGAGGACAATTTTGTACTCGACGGGGTCAGCACCACTTACGCCAGCATACTAACGGCCAACAGCGACGCCAGCACCCTGTACGTGGTTGCTGCCGTTTGGGGAGAACCGGGCAGCATCTTCGCTTTTGACATACAAACCGGGGAGTTCTCAAAATTTATTGACAACCTAAACGGCGTAAACGGCATCGAAATAAACCCTGTCAACAAAGATATTTATGTGCTTCAGTCCGGAAACGCCACCGAAGCGGGCAGCGTAAGTATTTACAACGCAGAGGGCGTTCACCAAAAGGACCTGGAAGTAGGCATTTCGCCCTACTGGACCTTGTTCCTCGACTAAAGTCCACACTCAACACAAACACAACCAAGGATTTGATTATCTGTCCGATGGATTCTGAGCAGGATGCAACGGCATCATGCTCAGAATCTTCAACTTCAATTAATATGTCAATAATTTTAATAAGCGGAGGTCAACGCT
>ENA-UOOK01001724-UOOK01001724.1-fermentation-metagenome-genome-assembly--contig:-NODE-1724-length-28316-cov-4.274159_pt1 | contig 28316 bp, 24 predicted proteins | sample MGYA00245777_ERZ724023 | MGnify/ENA primary metagenome ERZ724023 (study PRJEB28704, sample SAMN03018312) | fermentation metagenome | biome: anthropogenic terrestrial biome; feature: soil; material... | reverse complement strand
AATTTACGATAGAGGCCATTTTGGAGCATCAGCTCCTGGTGGGTACCGCTTTCACTGATTCGGCCTTTATCTAGCACCACGATCCTGTCTGCATTGCGGATGGTAGATAGCCGATGGGCGATCACAAAGGATGTTCTGCCCTTCATCAGTTTGTCCATCGCTTTTTGGATCAAGACTTCCGTCCTCGTATCAACCGAACTTGTCGCTTCATCCAGAATCAGTACGGGCGGATCTGCCACGGCAGCCCTGGCAATAGCGAGCAACTGGCGCTGCCCCTGGCTGAGATTGTTTCCGTCTTCAGTCAGGAGGGTATCGTAGCCATCCGGAAGCCGCTGGATAAAGGAATCTGCATTTGCAAGTTTTGCAGCCTGCTCAATTTGCTCCTGGCTGGCATTCATATTGCCATAGCGAATATTGTCCGCTATGGTTCCGGTGAACAAATGGGTGTCCTGGAGAACGACGGCGGTAGAACGGCGCAGGTCATCCTTCCGGATATCACGCACATCAATTCCGTCAAAGGTGATGCTTCCGGAATTCACGTCATACAACCTGTTAATCAGGCTTGCGATTGTTGTTTTTCCGGCACCGGTAGAACCGACAAAGGCGATTTTTTGTCCCGGTTTAGCGTAGAGGCTAATTTTTTTAAGGATCGGCTGCCCCGGCTCATAGCCGAAAACAACATCGTGAAACCTCACATCACCTCGGAGGGGAATCAAATCCACTTGTCCGCTGCTTGCCATACGGCACCATACCCAAATTCCCTTGTCGGATTTTTTCAGCATCCCGTCCTTCCCCAGCTCAGCGTGAGCCAGTGTCACGGTGCCTTGATCCACTTCCGGGGAGACTTCCATGATTTCAGAGATCCGCTCTGCACCGGAAAGTGCCGCCATGAGAAAGTTTAACTGCTGTGCAAACTGGTTTACCGGCATTGCCGTCTGGCGGACGTAAACAAGATAGGAGGCAAGGCTGCCTAAATCCATCCAGCCGGCTATTGCAAGGAATGCCCCAATGCAGGCCGAGACAGCGTAATTGAAGTAGGAAATACTCACAACAACCGGGACAAGGATTCCGGAGTAAGTCAGTGCATCCGTTGCTGAGTCTTGTAGTTTTTTGTTTCTCACAATAAATTGTTTCAGGTTAGCACTTTCATGGTTAAAGACCTTAACAACTTTTTGCCCTGCCACTGTTTCCTCGATAAAGCCATTGAGGTCTCCCATGTATTTTTGCTGTTGGGAAAAGAAGATATGGCTTTTTTTGCTGCTGTACCGGAGGAACAGGAACATGCAGAAAAAGGAAGCAAGTACAATAAGGGACAGCAGTGGGCTCAGCACAATCAACATGGTAAAAGTTCCAACGATAATAATAAAGCTTTGGATGACTGCCGTGAAACTGTTGTTCATGGCGTCCGATATGGTATCAATATCGTTTGTGAAACGGCTCATCAGTTCGCCATGGGTGTTCTTATCGAAGAAGGAAAGAGGAAGAGTCTGTACTTTCCGGAAAAGGTCACCACGGATTTCCAAAACAATTTTTTGTGCGACTTTTACCATAAGCTGAGTATAGCCGTAAGAAGACAGGACACCGGCAAGGTATAGGATCCCCATCAAAGCCAGCATCCGGAAGAGTCCGGGAATATTTCCCGGCAGGATATACCGGTTAATGGCAGGCTTAAACAAATAAACACCAAAAATGTTGGCGAGGGAACTGATCGTTACAAGTATAACAACCACAGCCAGTGCCATCCGGTTCTTCTTCAGATAGCGGGAGATAAATTTCAAAGTCTTTTTCAGGTCTTTTGGTTTTTCGTGTCGCATTTGCCTCGCCATTAAGCAATTGCCCCTTCTTTCTGGATTTCGTAAATATCACGGTAAATCCTGTTATGAGCGAGCAGGATATCATGGGTTCCGACTTCGTTGATTTTTCCGTCTTCAAGCACAATAATCCGGTCGGCATGCTCAATGGAATTGATACGCTGAGAAATAATAAGGATGGTCGTTCCCCTAAGCTGTGCTAAGCCTGCGCGGATTCTGGCTTCCGTAGCAGTATCTACGGCACTGGTGGAATCATCTAAAATCAGTATCTTAGGGTGTTTCAGCAAAGCCCGGGCGATACAGAGGCGCTGCTTCTGGCCTCCGGAGAGATTGACGCCTCCCTGGCTGAGGTCGGTGTCATACCCCTCCGGCATTCGGGAGAGAAATTCATCCACACAGGCAGTCCGGCAGGCCCAGTCCAGTTCTTCTTGTGTCGCCTCAGGATTTCCCCATTTGAGGTTTTCCCGTATCGTACCAGAAAACAGCGTATTCTTTTGAAGCACCATCCCAACGGCATCCCTTAGGTAGGCGACAGGGTATTCCCTTACATCATGGCCATCAATTTTAAGGCTTCCGGAGCCTACGTCATACAGGCGTGGAATCAGCTGAACCAGAGAAGATTTTGCTGCCCCTGTTCCGCCAATGATTCCCACTGTTTGGCCTGCATCAATGTGCAGGCAGATATCAGACAACACATCCCGCTTTGCTGTTTTCCGGTATTTAAAAGATACATGGTCAAAATCAATGGAGCCATGTTCCACTTTCACCTGCTCTGTGCCACCTACAATATCAACAGGTTCATCCAGGACTTCCAAAATACGGTTTGCCGACGTTGTTGAGCGGCTAAGCATCAAAAATACATTGGATATCATCATCAAAGAATTCAGGATTTGCAGGACATAACTCAGAAATCCGGTAAGAGCCCCTACTTTCATTGAGCCAATATGAATTAAATTTCCGCCAAACCACAGAATGCAGAGGATTGTAGCATACATCACAAACTGGAAGCATGGAAGGTTCAGGGAAGCGTAATGGAAGGCCTGTTCTGAAGAGTTGCAGAACGCTCCATTTACATTTTCAAATTTCTGATTTTCATTTTTTCCCCGTACAAATGATTTGACGGTGCGAATGGCAATTAGATTTTCCTGGACGACGGAATTCAGTTTGTCCAGTGCTTTCTGCATTTTCCCATACAAAGGGCCAATCTTTCTGAAAATCAGGAAAAGGCAAATGCCAAGGATAGGCATGGCAATAAGAAAAACGATGGCAAGCTGCGGACTCATCAGGATAGACATGGAGAGTGCCATTATCATCATGATCGGCCCGCGCACCATGGGGCGTAGTCCATTGCAGATTGTATTTTGCAGGATGGTAATATCACTTGTGAGTCTTGTAATCAGGGAAGGGGTATTAAAGTGGTCCAAATTGGAAAAGGAAAAACTCTGCACTTTGCGGTATTCGTCTTCCCGCAGGGCGGCACCAAATCTCTGACCGGCGCGTGCAGCAAAGCGGGCATAAAAAAGGCCGAGAACCAGTGAAATCATGGAACAGAAAATCATCAGGAAACTTCGCTGCAAAATATAGCTTTTGTTGCGTTGCGCAACACCGACGTCAATAATACTTGCCATAATCATTGGAATAATCAGCTCGAATGTCGCTTCAAAAGAAACACAGACAGTGCTGATGATAAAATCCTTTTTCGTCTTTATAAAATACTTCCGGAATCGTTTCAGCATGTAATCCCTCCAAAGAAACAGAGTTCAGGTAAGGTCCTTCCCAGTCAGATTTCGGTACATCCGGCACAAAAAATCGAGCATTTGGCCTTGTTCCTGCTGAGAGAAGCCACAGAATGAAATCTTGTCCACAAGGCTACTGATTTGTAGCCACTGCCCAAAGGCTTTTTGCCCTTTGTCTGTAATAGAAACACAGTCGGCCCGTTTCCGCTCGTTGTAATTTGACTTGCGGATCAAACCGGCCTGCTCCATTTTAGCGAGGATTTGAGAAATTGTAGCAGGCTCAATATCCAATGCTTCTGCAATATCCTTTTGCATACACTTACTGTGCTCCGATAGATAGGCCAGAACTTTTGGCTGGCCGGGAAGAAGGCCGATTTTATAGATTTCCGGTCTGATTCTGTCCTTACGGGCCTTAGTTGTTTGTATCAGGGCTTTATGAATGGTAACCAGCATGGCAATGTTCCTTCCTGTAAAATTAGCTTCTTAACAATTCGTATCCTAACTATAATGCATCTCTTATTCTATATCCGACCGGATAACCCGTCAATCTTTAAGATACGATTTTTTTCGTCTTATTTGCCAAAAGCAGGGAGGCCTGACTGGATGGTCAGACCTCCCATGAAATGAGAAGATCGTTCTTTCACTTTTATTTTATAAGCTGTGATGATATTTTGATTCGGTGCAGCATAAGAATTTCACTTGATTACTACTTTTGTACCGTCCGAAATATGGTAGTAAATCCACTTTGCGTCGTTAAAAGCAAGGCGGATACAACCATGCGAGGCAACCGTGCCAAGTTTGGCCGCTTCAGCAGGTTCAATTTCATAATGCTCATCAAACGGGATGCTGTGGAAAAGATAATCACCGTAAAAACGTGTCCAGTAATAACCGCCTTCCTGATCTGTAGAATTGTAAAATGACTTTCCGCGTCCTCCAACGGTGAATGTCCCTTTGGGGGTTGTGCTGCCTATGCCAGAGGAGCAGAGAAAAGTTTTTATTGTAGTTCCCTTGCTATCAAGCACAAAGACTTTCTGGTTGGCGAGAGAAACCCGGATGCTCAATGGCTTCTCTACATTGGCAAGTGCTTGCGCGGCGGCATCGTCTATTTGGTCAACATCTAGAAAAGCCCGGCCGCACCAGCCGGTTCTGCCATCCGATGTTTTGACTTGAACCCATGTACCGTCTGAACTGGATTTTCCCGTGAGCTCCAACCGAGTATTTGCCGGAATGGTGCAAATAAGTTCATTTTCTGTTCCGACACCGGAGCGAATATTTATCTTATTTGAAGTAACGGCTGTAGAAAGGCTGTTTTTCGCGACACCATCATTTCTGGAACTTTCGGCGGAACCGGTTTTTCCGGCTGGCTGACTAACAGGAATGGGATTGCCCTTTTTCCCCGAAGTATTCAGAAAGATAACCGTGCTTACACTGGCTACAATTATGATCAAAGCCACAAGAAAGATCACAGTTTTGAAATGTCGTTTTCCTCCGGGCCTGCTGTTGAAACTGGAATCATAGTGTCCATTCATAGAAGGATTCATCCTTTCAAATCAGTCGTTTATTTTGAATTTAGTGTCCCTCGGCAGTGGTTTATTTCATGTCATGCCTGTCCGCAACTTCTTTGTAATCATAGGCACACTTGCAGCGATACTCTTGCTTTTTCAGGCATATTCATATCAACTCTAATATCGGCTTTTCATCTTCTAATAAATCTTTGCACCACGTTTTTTATTATACATCTATACATTAAAATAGCAAGCAAAAACATCTTCTGATAATTCTTCATCCTGCTTTGAAAGGGCCTTGACAGATGAATTTAACAGGCATATACTGTTGAATGGAAACTAAATAAACTATTTTAGTTTTTGAAGTGGAGAGATTTTTTATGGCAGATTATGAGAAAACGGGCGGAACGGCAGGAATCAGCATTATAATGCTTGGCGTTGCTCTTGCCATGAGGCAGATGTCTATGTCCATGGTTGCACCATTTATTTCCACATACTGCAAGACGCTGCTGGGTTACACACCATTGCTTGCCGGTCTGGCGCTTGGAATTTTCGGACTTACGCAGGCAATTTTTCAGATTCCCTATGGAATGCTCAGCGATCGGTTTGGCAATAAGCCAATCATGGCCTTAGGCCTTTTACAGACTGTTGCAGGCCTTGTAGTCGCTTTCTTTGCGCAAAATGTCGGACTCCTTATTTTTGCAAGGGCACTCCAGGGCAGCGGCGCAGTAATCGGTGTTGGTTATGCCTGGACGGCCAGCATTGCCGGGGATAGTATGCGTACCAAAGCCATGGGAACGCTGAGTGCGTTCGTTTCTTTCGGTGCAGCGGCTGCTTTTATCCTCGGTCCAGTTCTCAGGGGGTTTATGGAAGTCAGGCAGATGTTTTTACTTTGTGCCAGTGCAATTTTCCTCACAGTGCTTTATATTTTCTTCTTTATTAGAGACATTTCCCAAGCCAGGCCAGATGTGGAACTTCGTGGTTCCGGTATTAAAACATTTTTTCAGAACAGAAAATTAGTCAGTTTTGGCGGAATGGCTTTTTTAAATAATTATATGATGATGTCCGTTTTTTTTGCAGTTCCAATTTATTTAAATAGTATTTTGGGCGAAAGCAGGCTGTGGGAAATTTTCGTTCCTGCTATTCCGGTCGCTTTTCTGGCAATGAAAGCGGCTGTTTCTTTTACAGATAAAGGCTTTGGAAATATAATTCTTTTTCTTGCATTTGTACTGTCCTCAATCAGTGTATTATTTTGCTTAAACAAATCTTCGGCAGTTTACCTTTCTGTTGGCATGGTGCTATTTCTGTGCGGATATATCGCCATTGCAACCATCCTTGCAGCAGATGTTAACGAGCTGGCGGACAGTCAACACCGGGGGACGGTAAACGGAATTTATAATTCCATGCAGTTTTTGGGCAATTTTGCGGGGCCTACTGTAACAGGCCTGATCTGGGGTACTTCACAGAAAGCGGCGCTCCTGGCGGTTTTCGGTGCAGGTGTGGTCGGGGTCGGGATGGCTGTAAAGCTTCGGGCTGATTCTAAAAAAGAAAACGAGGGGAGAGGTCCGGCCATTCATGAAACAAAGGATTCTTGATACGGCAGCCATGCTGATTCAACAGTATGGGCTGAAAAGATTTACTGTTGATGATATTGCTTCAGAGCTCCGGATTAGCAAGAAAACCATTTACAAGTATTTCAGGAGCAAGGATGATATTATCAGCGAGTACTTTGACCAATCCATTTCAAGCGACAAAGACAGTATTCGGAATACCATGGCAAGACAGGGAAGTATTCTGGAAAGGCTTAAGGCAGTAATTCACTCTTCCCATCGGTATCCGCTTTCCGTTTCGCTTTTGAATGAAGTAAAGCGGTTCTATCCTGAGCAGTGGGAAAAAATCGATGGGCTGAAAACCTTTAAAATGCAGTTAATGAAAAACCTGTTGGACGAAGGCGTCGCGGAGAATATTTTTCGGGAAGACGTCAATTATGCCGTCTTTTTAAGAATGCTTTATGAGATCAGCGACATGTTTACGGATTATGACTTCCTTTTGCAGAACAGGCTTAAAACCAGCGAAGCAATCGATGAGTCCCTTAAAATTATCTTGTATGGTGCCATTAAAAAGCAATGAATTTTATAGAATTTTATAGGGGAGTCTTGGTTCCTGTGGTCCCGCACAGAAGCCAAGACTCCCTTTATAAATCTACTGTCAGAATGACAATGTTATTTTTCTTGCAGGCTACTGTAAATTTTGCTCAAATCGCTTTGTATCCGTTCAAGGTAACTTTTATCATCTTCATTGCTTTCTACAGTATAGATCGTTTCAACTTTTGCACCAACTTCGTTTCCCAGTGTTTTGGAAACTTCAGGGCTTGCCATGTCCTCAGCAAAAACAGTCTTTACGTTGTGGCTTTTGCAGAACTGAATTAACTGAGCCAGTTGCTGGGCGCTTGGCTCGCCTTCTGCATAGATATCCTCCACACTGTTCTGCTCCAGCCCAAAATCACGGCACAGATATCCGAATGCAGCATGGCCTGTTACAAAACTTTTCTTCTTGACAGATATGAATTTTTTCTGATATTCTTGATAGAGGTTATCCAGCTTTGCGACAAATTCTTTGCAGTTTTCTTCATAGTAATTGCGGTTCGAGGGGTCGGCCTTTACAAGCCCATCTCTAATGTTTTCGACTTCTGCTTTAGCCCCTTTCAGGCTGAGCCAGATATGTGGGTCATATTGCCCGTGCTCTTTTTCTGTACTGTCATCGGTATTTTTAATCGGTTCTGCCCCTTTGGAAGCTTCGACAACAACCAGCCCCGGATTGTTGGCGGACTGGACGGCTCTTTCTGCCCAAGTTTCCATGCCGAGCCCGTTGTAGACAAACACCTTTGCTGTACTGAGGCCGACAAGGTCCTGCGCTTTCGGTTCAAAATCGTGCGGTTCCATCCCATCCGGTATGATGGTAGAAATCTCGATTTTGTCTTTTCCGACAGCTTCTGTAAATTCCTTCATTGCGTTAAAAGTGACAGAGACCTTCAGCTTTCCTACGGCAGCCGAACCAGCCTGTGGCAGAGAGGCGATATTCTGCGCAGACTGAGGCTGCCCTGCGGAGGAGCCGGCCTCTGTGCCTTTGCTACAGGCACAGAGGCCAGTACTAAGAATAGTTACTGCACATAATAGAATGGCTATGGAACGCTTAAGCATGAAAAAAACCTCCAAAAAGTACTTGCAAATAACAATCATTTGCATTTACAATATAATTCAGCAGATCGCTTTTGTCAAGAAGTATTTTTATCTGAAAAAGGAGACTTTAGTGTGAACAATATGGTTGCAGCAGAAAATCTTAGATTTTCCTATACTGGTTCATCGCCTTATGTCCTTGACGGGATTAATCTTTTTATTAAAAAAGGGGAGTATGTTTCTGTAATTGGGGAGAATGGGTGTGGGAAAAGTACATTGATGCGTCTGATTCTCGGCTTTCTAAAGCCGGTTTCGGGAAAAATTGAGTCACATGCAGTTCGGATTGGGTATGTACCACAGAAAAATGAGTTTAATAATTCCGGCTTTCCCATTACGGTTTACGAGATGCTGGATTCCTACCGTCATCTTTTAAAACTTTCGGACAAGTCAATTCCCGCAAAGAGCATGGAGATGGTTGGCATGTCCCGGTTTTCTGGTTCTCTGATGGGAGAGCTGTCCGGCGGGCAGACACAGAAAATCCTGATTGCGCGGGCGCTGATAGGGGAGCCGGATCTGTTGATTCTAGATGAGCCGTCTACCGGAGTTGATATTGGAAGCCAGAAGGAAATTTATGGTTTCCTAAAAAAGTTAAACCGAGAGAAGCAGGTTACAATTTTTTCAGTTGAGCATAATCTGGAAGCTGCCATAGCCAATTCTACGATTATTTATCATTTGGTGAATGGAAAAGGGCATTTGTGTTTTCCGCAGCAATACGCGGAAGAATATCTGCGGAGCAATAAAATTATATGAATCGGGTGTTCCTATGCTAAATTACGGCTTTATGCAGAACGCGTTCTTCGTTTCAATTTTCATTTCTATTTTGTGCCCGTGCATTGGAATATTTCTTGTCCTGAGGCGGTATTCCATGATAGGGGATACCCTGTCCCACGCTTCTCTTGCCGGTGTTGCACTGGGCTTGCTGACCAACCAGAACCCTATCCTTGGAGCCTTTGTATTTACTTCTCTCTGCGGTGCTCTGATAGAATTTCTGAGGACTTATTTTAAAAAATATACAGACCTGATTTTAACCATTGTCCTCGCACTGGGCGTTGGGACTGCCATTACGATTATCAGTTCCGGCAAGCTTCATGCCAACGCAGATTCTTTCCTCTTTGGGAGTGTTCTGACCGTGACGCAGTTCGATATGATTATGGTGGTGGTGCTCAGTGCAATTTCTGTTCTGACTCTGATCTTTTTTTATCACCAGATGCTGTATCTTGCCTATGATGAGGAAGCCGCGAAAATTGCCGGTGTGCGGGTTAAACTGATAAACTATATTTTTTCCATTCTGGTTGCTTCGGCTATTTCCGTCTCCATTCGCATTGTTGGTGTTCTGGTGCTGGGATCCATGATTGCACTGCCGGTTGCAACAGCGCTTCAGCTTCGGAAGGGTTTCCGGAAAACGCTTATTTTTTCTATCCTTTTCAGTGTGATTGATATTATGATTGGCCTGTTTGCGTCATTTTATTTAAACGTTGCCCCGGGCGGCTTTACGGCGCTTGTTTCTGTAACTGTCCTCGTAATTGTGATGCTTTCACGGAAAATTTATTTGGATAGCCGAAACCGGAGGGAAGAAAAATTTACTGCAATTAAATAATAATTTCACTGTCTCTTTTCTTCAAATCATGAAAAGCTCTTTCCGAAAAAGACACTCTTCATAGAAAACCTCCAGCCGAAGAACATTTTTCGGCTGGAGGTTTTTCTTTCCCCTGCATACTATATTCCCGGAGGTGTTTCCAGATGGTACGAGATTTTACCCCGGAAGAAATTTCATATCTCGCGACTACCTTTGCCGTCTCCCTTACAAAAGGCCTGGATAGCGCCTCCATCAAAGTTATGTGCACATTTTTTGTAGATGTTGTCGGAACCCTTAACCTGATTTCCGCGCAACGTGGATTTCTGGGCGGGTGCTACCATGACCGTAGGCAAGAGAAGCCTCCTGGGCCGTTGCCTCTCGGTCAAAGGCCGGTTCGATAAAGCGGGATTACATTGATAACGGGCTCTTCATAAGGATGGACGGATTTCACTGCACGGATGGTTTCATCGACGCGGTCAGTGCGGCAAATGATCTCCACTTTGTATTCTGGCTCTGTACAAAGCTGATTTTCTGAGCCAAGGTAAGGATGACTTCCCACAAGAGGCCGCCAGTATCCCTGCGTCCTACTGTAGGAAAGACAGCAGTCATATTTTCCAATATGCCCTGCGTCAACGCGTTGCAGTGCATTGCAAAGAACTTTAAAATGTGTCTCAGGAATAAAAATTTCCATTTTACAAAATTCAAAGTCCATTTTTATCTATCTTTTCTGTTAATGAAGAACCGTTAGCAATTAACGTACTTTTGGTCAAAAGAGCTACAGGATGGTAAGAGAGCTTTGATTTCCTGAGGCCATCGTCCCCTACATCTTCCTCACGGTTGACATAAATATCACCCGTACAGGAAAAATGTTTCAGAAATTCCTGTACAATTACCTGATAAGCACCAATATAGCGGGTGTCAGCTTTTTCAATATGAACGTAGATTGTATCATTTACGCGCTCACCGATTGAAAAAGCGGCAATTTTTCCTCCTGTTTCCACAAAACCGCCAAACTGGCCATATTCGGCATAGCACTCCAAAACCTTTTCAACCATAGTGCTTTCCGCCTGTGCAAACTTACCGGGCTTTTCCCTGACTGCGGAAAGAAAATGATAGAATTGCCGGATACGCGGAAGATTTTCTTCTGTAATCTCTGTAAACTGGTAATCTGGATATAATTTCTGAAAACGGTGGATATGATTCCTTTGCCCATCATATCTCTTTCCTTTAAAATTAAGAAGGTCTTCTGTGCGGTACAGATAATCAGACCATGTCCGACTTGGTTGGATAAATGCTCCCGGATAACGGTTCCGAAGATATGGAAGAGCATAGTCTGGTACATTGCAGTAAATAAGAGGAAGGCTGTTTTTGCGGCAGTAAAGCTCAATTTGCCCAAGCGCAGCTATCCAGTCTTTCCCTAAAGGTATTTGGAACCCCGTAATGCTACTTCCAAAATGCAGCTTTAAGATCAGGGAGTTGCCAGAAACAGCAAATTCAGTATGAAAATAATCCCTCCACATAGTAACTACACCGGCTGTGTCGTCACAAATTCTAGATTGTTGAAAATGAAAATACGGTTTTATAGTTTTAATATCCTGCAGGGTAAGATTTGCAAAATTTAGCATAAAATATGAACCTGTCTTTACGATTTGCACGCGCAGACGCACAAACATCTATTTTTCTTCCCAGTATAAGACATGTGTGCTTAGAAATCAAGGCGAGATGGTGGAGATGTCCTTCCCATAACTTTCAAGAAAGTTGTGTTTTTCCTCGCCGCAGCGCCAACCGAGAATGGTTTCCATATTTACATTTTCCATGCTGTGAAAAATATTTTTATCAATATTTGGATTTTCTTTGCGAAGCTGTTGTATTAGCGCTTTCATTTTCTGCCGTTTGGAATCACCAGTCCCCGTAGAACAGTTTTCGGTGAAATGGCAGGCACAGCGGATAAATGAAAGCTCATTATATTCTGCCCAGGCAATGATGCTGCTTTCTTTTACAAGATAAAGAGGGCGGATTAACTCCATGCCCGGATAGTGTGCACTATGCAGTTTTGGCAGCATTGTGCGGATTTCTGCACCGTAGAACATGCTCAAGAGTGTCGTTTCAATTACATCATCCAGGTGGTGGCCGAGCGCAATCTTGTTGCAGCCCAGTTCCTGCGCATGTTTGTAGAGGCAGCCACGCCGCATTTTAGCGCAGAGATAGCATGGCCGCCCGTTTGAATCCCCGGCAATTTCAAAGATCCTTGTTTCAAAGATGTGAATTGGAAGACGGAGAGCTTCGGCATTCTCTTCAATTTTCCGGCGACTTTCTGGACGGTAACCTGGATCCATTACCAGATATTTTACTTGAAACGGAAAATCACTGTATTTTTGAAGGTGCTCAAGGCATTTGGCCATCATCATGGAATCTTTTCCGCCGGAAATGCAGGCTGCAATTCTGTCATCTCTACCAATGAGGCGGTACTTTTTGACTGCGGAGAGGAACGGTAGCCAGATTTGCCGACGATATTTTTTCACGATGCTTCGCTCTGCCTTTTCGGAACTATCCATTAGGTTGTCCTCCATTTTCTGCTGCACCCGCCAGGTGTGGCCGAATTACCTGGTTATTCTATCACGCCCTGGGCTCGGTTACAATGTTTTGCCTGATTGGTTGTATTTAACAGCTTAACACTAACCGGTACATTTTTCAGCCTCTATTTTCTATCTTGACTTGTCAAAAATATCTTGTAGTTCTACAAGATAATATAAGCTTTTTAAAATTTAGGATTGACACATGCTGCATGTTTATGGTATCATAAACACTGTTCCTGCTATGGAAAGCTGTGGAGAGGTGTCCGAGTGGTTTATGGAGCTAGTCTTGAAAACTAGTGATCCCGCGAGGGACCAAGAGTTCGAATCTCTTCCTCTCCGCCATTTTATCAAATTAGATTAAAGATTCACTTCATGGAGAAATACCCAAGTGGTGAAGGGGCTCCCCTGCTAAGGGAGTAGGTCGGGAAACCGGCGCGAGAGTTCAAATCTCTCTTTCTCCGCCAAAATTATAGCCCGCATGAGTGCTGAATTTATGCGGGTTTCTTTATGCCTCTATTTTATTGCAAAACGTTGTGAAGCATTGTGGAAAATAGTTAGAAAGTGTGCGCTATTGCTCTTTCTATTGCTACTTATATTTTTTTAAAAAATAGTGTTTAAGCCATAAAAATAAAAGAAAAGTGATACTCCATAGCAAACACCCTGTGAAGTTTTCTTTGATCAATCATTGTACTTGAATTGACGATTTAAACTTTTACTTGGTGTTGCGGACGACAATAGCCTGCTTTCCCAGTTCGCAATACCGTTTCTGCACAATGCTTTTGTCATAACTTTTTAACCCATTGGATTGGTACGGGTCATTAAAATAATATTTTTCACGGTCAAATCCAACCAAAACAAGACAGTGCTCCCGGGCAGGCCAGGTAAAGGTTTTTCCGGTATCACGGAGAATCCAGCTTTTCCCGGAATGGGATGGCTGCATATTCATTGTTGCCCATACGATGACTGGGTCACCATCCTTGATATAGGAAAGCAGGCTGTCAAAATTGCTTCCCGTAACATCAACGGCCGTTTTTTGCTTTTTATCATTGAAGAAGGAATTCATTACGGAAACTACGACTGGTGCAAAGCAGCCGAATCCGCTGCTTGAAGTGGGATCGCCTATGAATGCCTGGGATGGATTACTTCCATAAGTCTTACCGTCCTTTTGTTGCAGACTGGATTTTGGTGTCCTTTCTGCGACATCTTTTACCGTAACGTAATATTTATAATAATTCAGCACCATGGTTGTGCTCACAAGTTCACAACCGGTAATGTAAGAACCTTTTTGGCTAATATAGGGTACCTGGATGATTTTCTTTTGGTTTATGTCAAAATAATAGAATGCAGTAATAAAAGCCGTAGCAAACAATATCAGGATTAAAAAAACAACTGCAGAGCGATGTTCCTTTTTCTGTAGTGTACCTTTTCCCTTCATTTTTAATCATTCCCTTTTTGAATATTAAAACATCTTAGGCTAGGTCAATGCCTTTTTACCGGTATAAACTGTTATTTTGTTTTTCTCGTGCTTAGAGCAGTACATTGCTTCATCAGCATGCTGAATCAGTACGCTGGAGCGCTGTCCGGCAATATGGTGTGCAAGGCCAATGCTGGCTGAAAAGGCAAATACACCGAATTTTGGAAATGGAATTGACCGAATTCCTTCGTAAATGGTCTGGCAAATTCCGACAGCTTCCTTTTCATTCTTGCATAGCAGGATAATGCCAAATTCATCCCCCCCGTAGCGAAAACACCTTACAGTCCTGCTGTCCTTTTCCTGTAAAATTAGCCCAATCTGTCGCAAAACCTTATCTCCAACCTGGTGTCCAAAAGTATCATTAATCCGTTTAAAGTTGTCAATGTCAAGCATAGCAAACCAGTAGTTTTCCATACCGCTTTTAACCAGCTTTTCAAAATAACTTCGCAGGGCATAGCGGTTATGGATGCCTGTCAGCTCATCACAAAGGGCCTGTGTTTGGAACCTCCGTCGTAACTGCTCATGCTTAATAATTGAAAACCGCCTTGTCCGTTCCCAGGTGATTGAAAACATACAGGCAACATAAACACTAAGCAGAATCAAGAGATAGAACATAATATTATAGAAATATCCATTCATGCGGATGGCACTGGAGTCATAGAGAATTCCAAATGCACTGACAGAAAGGCAAACCATGGCTGCGGAAAAAACGGCAGTTGTCAGCTTTTTATCCCAGTAAAGTACGCTGCAGGCAACTGGAACAATAAAAAGCGTATAAACCGCAACAAAAACGCAGTGGACAACAGTAATTATGAAAGAGGCAAACAGCATAGTAAATGATGTAATATAATCTTTTCCTTTTTCATTTTTTACCTGCTTGCAGAGAAACTGACAGGCAATCAGCGCAGTGATGTTGCACAGAGTTGGAATCGCTACATATTTCCAACAATAATGCGGTGCATCAGTTGCCAGTTCACGGTTAACATGCAGGATAAAATACATGGCTACTTCGACGCAAAAGACAACCAACACGATAATTACGAGAAAGCGAAAGTGATACTTTCGCCACTTTTGGCGCGACCTTTCATATTCATAGCAGACTAAAGCCTGCAAATCACGCTCCATGATGGGTTTGCTTTCCTGGATGTTTCTTTCCTTATGTACCTCTTTGGCAAGATTCTTCATTCAGTATTGCATCCTTACACAATACAGCTCCGGCCCAGAATTTTTTCTGCCGTTTTCCCCGTTTGCAGCAGTCCAGACGGTTCGTATTTATCCTTTTTAATTTATATTTTATATTAATTGATATTATAAAGCTTTTTCCAAGAAAATGGAATCCCCATCCAACCCGAATTTAGAATTATGCAAATATTTTCAAAGAGCTACTGAAATGTCTGGTGAGTGTATGCGAGGTGGCAGACTCTCTAGATCCTGTATCATAGGATGGGGGCTTGACAAGTGCGAATGTTTGAAATAAACTTATAAAAGCGACACGAATGTCGCTTTTAAGGGGATTAATATGGGGTACAAAAGTGACCAGACCAGGCAGAATATCTGTAGAGCTGCTACGGAATTGTTTGCGCGTGAGGGATTTCAGCGTGTTACCATGCAGAGCATCTGCCAGGCGGCAGGCTTGAGCCGTGGGGGGCTGTACCGCTACTATGACAATACGGCGGCAGTTTTTGAGGATATTGCTTCCGGTTTTGCAAAGCATCTGGAGGAACAGTTTGAAAAGTCCCTTCATGCAGGAGCCTCAGCAAATGAAATGCTGGACTCCATCTCAAGGCAGATTGAAACGGAAATGACTGACCCGGAAAGTTCCCTTACAGCAGCAATCTACGAATACTGCCACTGTACTGGAAGCGATTATCTTGAGTCTATCTATAAGAACCTGAGAGAAATCTGGAAGAGATTCATTGAATATGGAGTCTCTACCGGAGAATTTAATAACGTGGATGCAGAGGCCGGTGCAGACTTAATTATTTTTACCTACGAGGGTGTCCGCATGGGTTCTCATGTTGTCCAAATAAGCAGTGTAACCGCAAAAAATGTAACCGTTATGATCCGGAAATTGCTGGTAAGGGCGGAGTAGGCCGCGCCCTTTTAGAAAGACATTCGCGGCATAACAATAATTCTCCGGGAGTTTTTTTAATGAGAGTATTGATTATCTGTATCTTAGCTTTTCTGCTTTTCCTGATTTTAATTAGCATTTTCCCATCTACCGGCCTGCCATCACCTTATGAAAAGAAAAAAGTTGAAAAATTGCTGGAATCGTCTTTTTCCACCCGTGACTGCTATGGAGAAACAGAGAGCACGGAGCGTGCTGCCTTGGTGGACAACAGCAGCCAGGCTCTTTCCTGGCGACTGAATCTGATCCGGAGTGCAAAAAAGGAAATTTGCTATACTACTTTTGACTTTCGGGCGGACAGGAGTGGCACCGATGTTATTTCTGCTTTTTATGATGCTGCGGAGCGCGGTGTCAAAGTGCGTATCTTGATTGACGGGATCAATGGCTTTTTCCGTCTTGCCGGGAATCAAAAAATCAGGGCTTTAGCAATGAGCCCAAATGTAGAAGTTCGGGAATACAACCCGGTTGGTCCGCTGACGCTTTGGAAAATGCAGTTCCGAATGCACGATAAATATCTTATTGTAGATAATATGGCTTATTTGCTTGGCGGAAGAAATACCAATGACCTCTTCCTTGGAGATTTTTCCCGCTTGCTAAACACCGACCGGGAATTGCTTGTGTATGAAACTGTCCCATCAGAAGATTCTTCCCTTGCAAAGCTAAAGCGCTACTTCGAGTTAGTTTGGAATCTGCCGGTCAGCAGGCCATCTTACCGATGGAAGCCGCCAGTTTCTGCCCGTATAGGACTCAGGCAAAACTGGCAGTCACTTTGTACGAGGCATTCCGAAGTCTTAAAAAGTCTTGACTGGAAAGCAAAGACATTACCGGTAAACCGTATTACGATTCTTGCTAACCCGGCAAATATATTCCATAAAAAGCCTGTGCTTTGGTATCAGCTGATGCATCTGATGCAGGCCGGAAAAAATCCAATCGTTGAAACACCGTATCTTATTTGTAACCGTACCATGTATCGGGATATCAGCAGTGTAAAAAAGCAGGCAGGGAGCCTTAAAATTATTACAAACTCCATAGAGAGCGGCGCAAATTTCATTGGCTGCGCTGATTATGCTGTTCAGCACCGAAAAGCATGGCGGACCGGTGCGGAAGTTTATGAGCTTGTCAGTGCTCATTCCAGCCATACCAAAACTGTACTTGTAGATGACCGGCTCAGCGTTGTAGGTACATTTAATTTTGACATGCGCAGCACATATCTGGATACCGAACTGATGTTGGCTGTAGACAGTGCAGCTTTAGCGTCACAGCTCCGCCAGACTGCAAAAAAAGAGTTGGAACATTGTAAAACCACCGTGAAAGGCCATACGGTTCAGCGCGGGCCTGCCTGTCCGGAGATTCACCTGCCTTATGGCAGGCGTTTCTTATACTGTCTGATAGGTATTTTACATATTCCAATCCGGCACCTTCTGTGAAAAATTAAATGCTAGACCAGTAGTAATGTGCTATACTGAAAAAAGGCTTCGGGTAGCAAAAGCTTCCGGCTGCAAACCGGGAAATGGCTGTGAAGGTTGTGTAGCCCCGCCGGACTTGCAGAAATGGAACTAAAAAGGTGTCCGCCCGAATTGCGCACTTTCAGATTATCAAATGGGGGAAACAGATTATGGACGATTTCGTTTATTATGCACCTACAAAAGTCGTTTTTGGCAGGAAAGCCGAAGAAAAAGTTGGAAAACTGATTCAGGAACAGCATTGCAAAAAAGTCCTGCTCCACTATGGCAGTGGCAGTGTCAAACGTTCCGGCTTGCTGAAACGGGTTCAGGATGTTCTGGATGCTGCAAAAATTTCTTATGTTGAACTTGGCGGCGTTGTTCCCAATCCACGCCTTTCTCTGGTGCGCAGGGGAATTGAGCTTTGCAGAAAGGAAGGAGTCGATTTCATTCTTGCTGTAGGTGAAGTTCCCCCGTACCTGAAAAGCTACTTCTCCAATCCTTTCATCAAATTTGAAGTTGCCGTCGAACCCTTCCGACTTCACACTCCCCACATTAGCTGATGGGTTGTCACCCTGGATACCGACCATATCGGACAGATAGTCCCGACCCATATAGATTCCTTCTCTTTTTTCATCAAAATAGTCCAATGTAAGGCCAAATTTATCTCCCCAGAGATAGAGGTCAATACCCACATCGTGCTTTTTAGCGATCTCCCAGGTTACATTATTCGATGATACACGGGTATAGCTCAAGCCGGGATAACCAAATGCACTGTTCATGTCGCCCCAGTTGTAATAGACCTCCTGATTACCGGCCCCTGTACTGCGTTCATAGTTGCCGAAATTGGCCAGATAGGGAAAGCGAGAAGAGGAGTTATCACTACCTACCTCTCCATATGAATAGCGTATTTTTAACATCCCTAGCCAGTCAATATTGTCCCTTACGAAATTTTCTTCAGCTATGTTCCATGCAGCTGAATAGGCCGGGAAGAAGCCAAATTGATGTCCTTTGGCAAAGTTCTCCGATCCGTTGTACCCGAAATTGTAGTTCAGCAAATAGCGATTCTTGTATCCATATGAGAAGTTCCCTGCCAATCCCTGGTGGCGTCGGGCGATACCTTGCATGATATCACTTCCAAAACCCGAGGTATTCACATAATTATCATGTGTATATTTGAGGACACTCCCGATGTTGTGATCACCAAAATTTCTGCCGTAAGATAATTCCGCTTCAACAAATTCCTTTCTGTCTCCTGTTGCCGAGGAATTCTGCGACATCAACCGTTCCGGAACCAAACGGTTAAATACAATCGCTCCGTTTGAATCACGTTGCCGTTCAGCCCTCCACATCTCCGGGTTTTTCCGGCGCTGGATATAGTTGTAATTATAGGTATCATATCCGAAACGCCCTGTAAATTTCAATCCTTCAGTAATGAAATCGAGCTTTTGCTCTAAAGTAATATTCGAATTGATGGTGTTTTGCCATATCTCGGAATATCCTGTTTGGGTGGCAGCTATCCAAGGGTTATAGGCTGCTTCCCAAGATGATGTGAATGTTCCTTCTTTCTGCATGACAGGAACATATCCATTCGAATACATCACCGGCATCGTGACAGGATTGTAACCGAATACGGAGTACCAGATATCATCGGTATTGACCACACCGGAGCGGTTCGTTTTCTCCAGTGCTCCGCCAATACCCACCTGAACCAGTGTAGTGGAAGTGATGTTCATATCAATGTTCATCCGATAGTTATAGCGCTGATAGTTGGCATTCGTACTATACTCCTTCATCGTTTTGTCCACATTGTACATTCCACCTTCATCAAGGAAACTGCCGGATAGATAATACCTGGCTTTCGATCCTCCCCCTTTCACACTCACTGAAGAGCGGTAGGTGGGTGCACCATCCTTTAATAAAAGACCCATCCAGTCTACATTGGGATAAATATCAGGGTCGAGCTGTTCACCGATCATCATTAACTCCTGATCGGAATAGACGGTTCTCTGATTACGGCTAGCACGCGCTTCGTTGGCCATAGATGCGTACCTCAGCCCATCCACGAATTTTGGTGTCCGCGTGCGGGTAGTCCAGGTATATTCCGTCTTGGCATTCACCTCTACTTTTCCGTCGTTACCTCTTTTTGTGTTGATCAGGATAACCCCATTTGCACCACGTGATCCATAGATTGCAGTAGCAGAGGCATCTTTCAGTACTGAGAAAGACTCGATATCTTCAATATTGAGTTCATCCATGCTTCGTTCAAACCCGTCCACCAGGATCAGCGCACTGGAGCTGCCCCCAAATGTGGATATACCACGAATCCAGAACTCAGAGGTGTTGGAACCCGGTTGTCCTGAACGTTGCATCGCCATAACTCCAGCTACATTACCTGCCAAAGAGTTGGATATGCTGGAGGAGGAGCGTACCCACTTCAACGGTGGTGATGGCTCCGGTAACGGTCACCTTTTTCTGGGGTCCCATACCTGTAATGGTGACCTCATCGAGCGCTGTAGCTTTTGACTCCAGCATCTTGACATTCAGCACCATGTTCTCGTCCTTGACCAGATGCTCCTGATTTTCATAACCGATATAGGAGAAAACCAAATATTGAAATGCCTCGACCTCTATCTTGAAATTGCCATCGATATCCGAGGCAACTCCCAGTCCGGGCTTGTCTTTAATAATTACGGTTGCACCGATCATCGGAAATCCCTCTTCGTCGACAATCGTTCCGGTGACCTCGACCTTCTTTTTTTGCGCAGATGCACTCATTGCAAAGAAGAGTAAGCATAAAACGGATAGAATATATTTCTTCATCATTAATAGTGTGTTTTTGTTCCTTTTAGATTTGTAGTTCTGGTTTATTCAACTGAAATTGTGCGTATACGCTTGTTTTCTTTGTCAGCAACATAGAAAATCTCTTCTTCTTCATCGTAACAGATGCCTGTAGGTTCTCGGAAGCGGGCCGTTTCGCGCGCTTCACCGTCAATCCAGCCCCATACCTGGCCATCCACACCCTGGCTACCACGTCCAGCAAAGGTACTGACTTCCCCATCGGGGGTTACCTTACGGATCGCGTTGTTATTATGATCGCAAAGGTAGAAATCATACACATCCTGCTTCCCCTGTGCCACATACTCCTTATTTTTTACAAAAACACCTTGGCGAGGCCGATTAAAGCGGGCAGCGCTTCCAGGTGCATCGGCATAACCCGAACTACCACCGATATTTCCTACGTGGAGTACTGATGAAACCAGTTCCTTTTTATCTTTATCATAGGCACACCGGTACACACCATTGAACCCGGTCATATAGACGTACATGTCATCGGGATGTCGGAACATGAAGACATGATCGCTGGAATTGGCTTTCACACTGAATAACGACTGTCCGTCCCACATCTTTGCTTGCTCATCAAAGATCTGTTTCGCTTTATAAACCTCCGATGATGTCCAGGTATTATAAAAAATGGTGCCATCCTGCATCGATATGGCAGAATAGGAGCATTGTGCATAAAGATAAGGGTATACCTTTCTGAACCCCTCGTTCCGTAAAGCGTAGTGTATGTTAGGCATCTGATGCCGGTCGTTCCAGTTCCCACGGCCATTGTCATCCACAAAGAAGAGTGTGTCGCGTGTCGGGGTATCGAACAGCATCGATTTTACCTGATGCACACCTGCCTGCCCTTTCATAAAGACCGTCGAGACCTCCTTGGTGGTGAGGTTTATTTTACGAAGTGCCGCCAGATTCTCTTTGTCAATGACATAGATGATCTTGTTCCCCTCATCATCAATATCAAATTCCAACCACCAGGGGTTTTGAAATTCAGCCTCATCAAATGAACCGTTAATGATACTGGAAGAGTTTGTTTGCGGATCCACCTTCCCTGTTAAAGTATTCACCTGCAATGCCTGGTGAAGTGTAAATTGTTCTTCAAACTGGTGCTCCTTGATCACTTTACCCTCCTTATCCTTAATCCTGACTGCCACATCACCCTGACCGGAACGTCTGGGTGTCATGACGCAGATTTTTGTACCGGAGGAGCCAATCACAGGAGCTGATATTCCTCCAATGGTAACTTCAATATTCGAAACGTCTGTTCCGAAATTACTCCCTTCAATAAAAACCAGTGTACGTACAGCCCCCTCTTTTGGTGAAAAATCAGTAAAGACAACTGGCTTGGATGGATCGGCGGAAACCTTCGGTACAGCCCCATTATACCCTCCCTCATCACTGCAACTTGTAACACCAAAACCTACTCCAATGAGCGCGGCTATACAAATTGATAATAACTTTCTTTGAATTCTTCTGTGCATTTCTGTGTTTTTTTAGAATAAATTTATATAAAATAAACCATGAATAAATAGGGTTTCTTAACTTTCGTGGAATACATAACAATGTACTTCACTCAACTGAGTCGGATCACTCAATTGAATTTCAATTGATTCAAATAAAAACAGATTTATTTACCGAAATCGTCGCGGACAACCAAGGCTGTATCTATCATTTGAATTACATAGTACAAAGATATAACAAAGAAACAAGTTTGCGAACAATTTTTATAACAATTCCATCTCAATGTATAGCACATAAGTCTCAAGCAGGCAATATCGAAATAAGTAAACACCTGTTATATAATTATATATAAATCAGGTCGACTCAATTAAATACTGTAAAAAATCAATGAAGAAAGTTATATCTTTATCCAACAATAGATAAAAAAAGCGAAAAAAGAGATAAAAAAAGCGACTGCCTCAATTTTGAGACAGTCTCTTCTTCTATGTATTGTCCTGCTTTTAATTTACAATTACTGCAGACGAGACACTACCATGCTCCCACCTGGTCCCTACCTTGCTCGGTATCTCTCCCTATTTCCCTTATATTTCGCTTATATAACAATGAGGAGATAACGACCCATCACCCGTGCATTACCCGTGCATTATCCGTACAGGACGTTGTTTCTTCTAGGACTTTCCCCCTTCATGGGAAAATGTGCAAATGAAAAGAGACCATCTCCACAGTTATTTTGAGACAGCCTTCTCTTTTTTTGATTTAGCCCCCAAGGTCTTACTGAATGAAGTGAATCATTTTCGGAATCGTCAGGTAATCTATATTTTGGAAAGAAATATGTTACATAACATATAGAAACTTTTTTTAATGTAACATTAAGCATATACATTTGCATCCATGTCAGCACAGAACAGCACAGAACAGTAGATGCTACTTCCATGTAAAAATTTCCTAGAATGAGTTTGATATTTGACGGGAAGAAAACCAAAGTCCAGCAATTGGCAGAATACATCCAGGATGCCATTGCCACCAATGAGTTGAAAGTGGGTGAAAAACTACCCTCGATCAACCATTTAAGCCGTCAGTTCTCAGTCTCAAGAGATACCGTGTTCAAGTCTCTTTCCGACCTGCGGGCACGGGGTATGATAGATGCCATTCACGGAAAAAACTACTACGTTGCCTCTCACACCAAAAACATCCTGCTTTTGTTGGATGAATATTCCCCTTTTAAAGAGGCCTTACACCATTTACTTGTATCGCGCTTACCTAAGTCGTACAAAATTGATCTTTGGTTTCACCAATACAACGAACATTTATTCAATAACATCGTACATGATTCCATTGGCAGGTATAACAAATATCTGGTCATGAATTACGACAACGAAAAGTTTGCCGATGTATTGATGAAAATCGACAAGAAGAAGTTGCTGTTGCTCGATTTCGGAAAATTCGATAAAAATGGATATTCCTATGTCTGCCAGGATTTCGACAAAGGTTTGTACGATGCCTTGTTGTCTATCAAAAAAGATTTGGGTAAATACAAGAAGCTTATTTTCGTTCACAACAAATACCACAAGCATCCGCAGAGTAGCAAAACAGCCTTTAGTGACTTTTGTCTCGACCATAAGTTGGAATTCGGTATTCTTGATGAGATTTCGGAGAGAACAGTGATTCAGAAAGATTACTTCTATCTGGTTATCAAACAGGAAGATGTTGTGAAAATTGTAAAGCAGGGACGCAAGGATCGTTTAAAACCTGGAAAGAATTACGGATTGTTGGCATACAATGAAAACCCTTTTTATGAAGTGATTGAAAGCGGCATTTCCAGCATCGGAATCGATTGGGACGAAATGGGTCGCATAGCAGCAGATTTTGTACTTGATGAGCAAGTCGTGCAGGTCTATTTGCCGACTGTCATTAAGAAGAGAGAATCATTTTAATTATCTGTAATGCAATTAGATGACATAAAAAATATTACATTCTAAACTGTAAAGAAAATGAATAAGTATCCAAAAATTGGTATACGCCCTACCATTGACGGTCGTCAGGGAGGTGTAAGAGAGAGTCTTGAAGAGAAAACAATGAACCTGGCAAAATCAGTAGCCAAACTCATTGAAACAAACTTGAAAAACGGGGATGGCAGTCCCGTTGAATGTGTCATTGCCGACGGGACCATTGGCCGTGTTGGAGAAAATGCTGCCTGTGCCGCCAAGTTTGAGCGGGAAGGCGTAGGTGCCACCATTACCGTTACCTCTAGTTGGAATTACGGTTCGGAGACAATGGACATGAATCCACACTATCCCAAAGCAGTCTGGGGTTTCAATGGCACGGAACGACCGGGTGCTGTATACCTTGCCGCTGTGTTGGCTGCTCATACGCAAAAGGGATTACCGGCCTTCGGCATCTATGGCAGAGATGTACAGGATGCCACCGACAACACCATCCCCAAGGACGTGGAAGAAAAACTGCTCCGTTTTGCTCGTACAGCACAAGCAGTGGCCACCATGCGGGGACAGTCTTATCTGGCTATTGGAGGCACCTGTATGGGTATTGCCGGCTCAATGGTCAATCCTGATTTTTTCCAGAAATACCTGGGCATGCGCAACGAATCAGTCGATTCCACCGAGATTCTCCGTCGCATGAAGGAAGGCATCTATGATCCCGATGAGTATGCCAAGGCGATGGCCTGGACCGAAAAATATTGCAAGGTGAACGAAGGAATAGATTTCAACCGGCCTGAGAAACAAAAAAGCAGGAAAGAAAAAGATGAAGACTGGGAGTTTGTGGTGAAGATGACCCTCATTATCCGCGACTTGATGAAAGGAAATTCCAAACTCCAAGAGATGGGTTTCAAGGAAGAAGCCATCGGGCACAATGCGCTGCTGGGAGGTTTCCAAGGACAACGTCAGTGGACAGACTTTTTACCAAACGGTGATTTCAGTGAAACCATCCTGAACAGTTCATTCGACTGGAACGGCATCCGTGAAGCTTATGTCCTGGCTACCGAAAACGACTCGCTCAACAGCGTATCCATGCTTTTTGGACATTTGCTTTCAAATAAGGCCCAACTCTTTTCGGATGTGCGGACTTTCTGGAGCCCTGAATCGGTAAAACGTGTATCGGGAAAGGAACTTACCGGAAAAGCTGCCAACGGCATCATTCACTTGATTAACTCTGGGGCTACCACGCTCGACGCCACTGGTAAACAGCAGTTGAACGGCGAACCGGCCATGAAAGAACCCTGGCACATCACTGAGGAAGAAGTGAAAGCATGCCTGGATGCAACCACGTGGTCACCTGCCAACAGGGATTATTTCCGTGGTGGAGGCTACTCCTCCACTTTCCTTTCGGAGGGCGGCATGCCGATGACCATGTGCCGGTTGAACCTGGTCGACGGTCTGGGACCGGTCTTGCAGATTGCAGAAGGATGGAGCGTGGAGATTGATCCGGAGATACACGATATCATCAACGAGCGTACGGACAAAACCTGGCCCACCACTTGGTTTGCACCCCGCATAACCGGCAAAGGTGCATTCAAAGATGTTTATTCGGTAATGAACAACTGGGGTGCAAACCATGGCGCTATCAGTTATGGACATATCGGTCAGGATCTGATTACTTTGGCCTCGATATTGCGTATTCCGGTGTGCATGCACAACGTGAATGAAGAGGAGATCTTCCGTCCTTCGGCATGGAATGCTTTTGGCATGGACAAGGAGGGAGCCGACTATAGGGCCTGCAAGAATTTCGGTCCCATTTATAAATAATAATGCATTCGGGGCATGCATCACCGGTAACGACGGAATGCATGCCCACGAATCTAAAACAGAGGTATATGCTTAAAAAAATACCAAAAACAATATCGCCGCAATTACTCAAGACGCTCATGGAGATGGGGCACGGCGATGAAATTGTAATTGCCGATGGCAACTTTCCCTGCCACAGCATTTCAGAGAATGTAATCCGCGCCGACGGAATATCGGGGACTGAAATACTGGGCGCCATCATGGAATTATTTCCGCTCGACACCTACAGCGAACAGCAGGTTTTTCTGATGGAAGTAGTCGATGGAGACGACTACAATCCGGAGATTTGGGAAGATTACAAGAAGATCCTGCTCACGTCTGGAGAATCATTTACAATAGGATATATTGAACGTTTCGCTTTCTATGAAAGGGCCCGAAAATCGTATGCAGTCATCGCTACCGGAGAAGAAGCATTGTATGCCAACATCATTCTGAAAAAAGGAGTCGTAAAGTGAGATACAGAAAAATATGAACACATCAAAATCATCGTTACTCAAACACAACGGCTTGAATTATTTACTGCCGTTCATCCTCATTACAGCTTGTTTTTCACTCTGGGGCTTTGCCAACGACATTACCAATCCCATGGTCAAGGCTTTCTCCAAGATCTTCCGGATGAGCGTCACGGAGGGTGCATTGGTACAACTGGCTTTCTATGGTGGCTATTTCGCCATGGCTTTTCCGGCGGCAATTTTTATCAGGAAGTTCTCCTACAAAAAAGGGATCATGCTGGGGTTATTGCTCTATGCTGTGGGAGCTTTTCTCTTTTTGCCGGCAAAAGAATCAGGCAGTTTCTACCCATTTCTGGCTGCCTACTTTATCCTGACCTGCGGATTGTCGTTCCTGGAAACAAGCGCCAACCCCTATATTCTGACCATGGGACCGGAAGAGACATCTACACGCAGGCTCAACCTGGCGCAGTCGTTCAACCCGATGGGATCGCTGGCAGGTATGTATGTAGCCATGAATTTTATTCAGGCACGGCTGAATCCAATGAGCACCTCCGAAAGGGCAGTGCTTCCCGATGCAGACTTCATCGCGATGAAGCAGTCCGACCTCTCCATCCTCATTGCGCCCTATCTTGCCATCGGGCTGGTGGTGATGGCGATGTTTCTGATCATCTGGATTGCCCACATGCCAACCAACGGAGATAAAAATAAAGAAATAAATTTCATCCCCACGCTGAAAAGAATCTTCTCCATCCCCAACTACCGACAAGGAGTAATTGCACAGTTTTTTTATGTGGGCGCGCAGATCATGTGCTGGACCTTCATCATTCAATACGGCACCCGGGTTTTCATGGCCCAGGGAATGGAAGAACAGGCTGCAGAGGTGCTTTCACAGAAGTACAATATCGTAGCCATGATTATTTTTTGTGCGAGCCGTTTTGTATGCACCTATCTCTTGAAATTCATCAATCCGGGCAAGTTGTTGCGGATCCTTGCGGTGGCAGCAGCCATCTTCACCTTGGGAGTAATCTTTTTACAAGATATATCGGGATTATATTCCTTGGTAGCCGTATCGGCCTGTATGTCGCTGATGTTCCCAACGATATATGGAATTGCATTGAAAGGCATGGGGGACGATGCCAAATTCGGTGCTGCAGGATTGATCATGGCTATTCTCGGTGGATCGGTATTGCCTCCGCTACAGGCCTCGATCATTGACCTGAAAACAATCGGAAGTAATTTTCCTGCTGTAAATGCTTCTTTTATTCTGCCATTTATCTGCTTCGTGGTGGTGGCTTGGTACGGTGCGCAAACCTATAGAAGAAGCAGAATGGTAAATTCATAAACTCAAATAATGAATTTTGGTTCTAAATACGTCTCATTGATATAAAAGGACATTAATTAAATAAATAACTATATATAATTATATATTTTATTGAAGGGCAAATTGTGCTCGAGCACATTCTCATTTATCATCGTGATTGATTCGGGGAAAGTCGAAATACACGTGATAAACAGATTATAAAACGAATGAATATTCATAAAATAACTACATTAACAATGAAAAACTTTTTTACATTACTGATACTGTTTGCTTCACTCCTCTCCTTGGAATCTTGTTCCATGGGAGATCCGGTGACTAAGATTGTACAGGGTCAAATAAAAGATGAGGTACTGAAAAGGGCGGAAAATAATCTGACCGAAAAACCAATCACGGTGACCGATCATCAGTGCGAAAGAAGTGCGGGAGGAATACATGATTTTCATTCGGAAGGAGATTACTGGTGGCCAGACTCACTCAATCCGGAAGGCCCCTACGTGCGACGCGATGGCCAGACAAATCCCGACAATTTTGTAGCACACCGTCATGCGATGATACGTTTCAGCACGCTGGTCGGTAACCTAACGTCGGCTTATCTGCTGACAAAAGACCGGAAATATATTGATGCTGCACTGGTACATATCCGGGCCTGGTTTATCGACGAAGAGACCAGAATGAGTCCGAACCTGCTCTATGCACAGGCAATCAAGGGCATCACAACCGGGCGCGGAATAGGAATTATCGACACCATTCACCTGATTGAGGTGGTGCAATCGTTATTGAAAATGGAAGAACTGGAATTGTTGTCGGAAGAGGATGAGGAAGGCACCAAGCGATGGATTACAGAATATCTGACGTGGCTGACAACACATGACTACGGAATAGCCGAGATGAATGCACAGAACAACCACGGCACATGCTGGGTGATGCAGGCTGCCATCTTTGCAAAATATACCGGCA
>ENA-UOOK01001723-UOOK01001723.1-fermentation-metagenome-genome-assembly--contig:-NODE-1723-length-28322-cov-5.187852_pt1 | contig 28322 bp, 17 predicted proteins | sample MGYA00245777_ERZ724023 | MGnify/ENA primary metagenome ERZ724023 (study PRJEB28704, sample SAMN03018312) | fermentation metagenome | biome: anthropogenic terrestrial biome; feature: soil; material... | reverse complement strand
CCATATCCCTTTTTATACTTAGTACTGTGTTATCAGGATTTGCAACTGCTTGCCTTTTTGCAACCTGACCCACAAGTCTTTCATTTTCTTTGTTAAACGCAACCACGCTTGGGGTTGTTCTGTCTCCTTCTGAATTAGGAATAACTGTTGCTTCCCCACCTTCCATAACTGACACGCAACTATTTGTTGTACCTAAATCAATTCCTATAATTTTTGCCATAATATTTATTTCTCCTTTTATATAGCCTTTTTATGTTTTAATATTTTTAACTAAATAGTGATATATCACTAATAATTTTTTGTTTGTTTTTGCTTTCACACTATATTTTAATAAAGTAAAATTTATTAAATTTAGTTTTGAAAATTATTTTTTAAATAATAAAAGATTTGAATTTTATATAATACTTAATTACTTTTTTCTTTGCTTACACTTAATGTTTTTTTAGTTCTGTTATTTTTATAATTAAACCCAGCACATGTAAACTCTGTGCCACTGACTTAATTAGTTTATTGTTGTTAGATTAACTGATTTATGCAGAAATTTAAGCATTTTTGTGCTCGAACTGTTCGTAAAAATTTTATAATTTATTTATCTTAACTGAACTTGGACGAATAACTTTGTTATTCATCATAAAACCTGCTTGATACTCTTCTAAAATAACTTCGTCTTCATATTTTTCGTTTTTTTCCACTAACACCGCATTATGAAAATTTGGATCAAATATTTTTCCTAAACAATCAATTCTAGTAACTCCAAAACTTGCTAAGGCAGACATAATTTGACTATAAATTAAATCTAAACCACTTAACATTTGCACATCAGTGATATTGCCTTTTGCTTGTTGAAAACTATCTAACGACGGAAGCAGTTTATTTACTACCGCACTAATTCCATTATGATAACTTGTTGCCACAATTTCTAAATTTCTTTTTTTATAATTCTCAAATTCGGCTTGTATGCGTTGTGCTAGTTCCAAATATTCTTTTTCTTTTGACTCGGTTTTGCAATCGCAATCGTCCCCACAATCACATTTATTTGGTGCATTATCATCACAATTACACTCGCTTTTATGTGATTTTACCTTCTTGTCGGTATTATCATTTTTTTTGTCTTTGCTTAGTTTATCTTTACTCACTGTTTTCACCTGCCTTTATTTCGTCGTTTATATATTTCAACACTGATGCGATTTTAACATAGTCCATTCGTTCAGGTCCCACTACTCCCACACTTGCCACAATTCCATTTGCAAGGCTGTAATTCGCTTTAATAATGCTATAATCATTAATTTCTTCGTTTTGATTTTCATCGCCTATGGAAAACACAATATCGCTATCTGTGCTATCATCAATATTTTGAATTATATCTTTTAGCTTATCTTCATTTTCTAAAACTTGCAGGAATTTCTTGGCAGAACCAATATCTTTGTATTCTAATTCATTTAAAATTTTAGTAGGGTTTCCTTTTCTTACACGGCTAGTTCCATACTCTGCAAAATTTTTAAGTATTTGGGTTATAGATAAAAATAATTCTTCAAAATATTTTATTTGTGCTCTAAATAAATTGTTATAATAATCATAGTTTTCTATTATTTCTGTTACGGTTTTGTTCTTTAAATTAATAGTTAAAAACTTACTTGCATCTTTCAAATTTTTTTCACTAATATCATTTTTAAGTTTAATTGTGTTATTAATAATTCCCGCATTTGTTTGCAATAACAAAAGTGCCTCACCTGTAATAAGAGGAATTACATTAATTGCTTCAATCACAAGTTCCTTAAATCCTTTTAATTGCACAAAGGTTGGGTATTCAATTAGTTTGTTGATTTTTTTTGCTAACTCATCTAACACTTCTATTAAAAAAGAGCTTCGTTTTGTAAATTTGTTTTCAATCTTATCTATTGCACTTAATTCAAAATCATTTTCTTCAATTATGCTATTAACAAAATATCTATAAGCCTTTGTGGTAGGAACACGCCCGCCACTAGTGTGAAGTTGTTTTAAAAATCCCATTTCTTCAAGTGCGTTAAGTTCGTTTCGAAGAGTAGCAGAACTAAGTGAACTAAAATAATTCACTTGCGCTTTTTCACTTGTGATAGGCAACGCATTTTCAATATAACTTTCAACTGTGTTGAGAAGAAGTAATCGTTTTCTATCTGACAATTTAAATTCTTCTTTTTTCATAAACCTACCTTTCTTGCTAATAAAGTAAAGAGTTAGCAGTAATTTTTTTTACTTGTTAGCAGACTTTTATCGAGAGTGCTAATGTATTATATTCATTAATATTCCCCTTGTCAACTGTTTTATGCTAAAAAATTGTGTTTTTTAAAAATTATTATTACTCAAATAAAGCTTCCATAGATAGTTTGATAGATAGATTGATTGTTTTGATTAATTTGATTGATAGACTCACAAGCACGATAATGCTCAATTCCTGCACAAATTAATTAATCTAACAATAATAAACTCATAAAGTCAGTGGGCAGAGTTGACATGATAAATAGATAATGGATTGAGAGATGGTAAGTTTGTTAGATAGTAAGTAACTTTATACAATTTTAAATTAAATGTTTTTAAAGTATTTAAGGACAAAATAAAAAATCTAAAAAAGTTTGAACTCAAAATTCAAAATATATTTGATAAGCATAATCAATTAAAAAATTTTAAAAAAATTTTTAATTTATAGTTTTGTTTTATTTACGCGAAAAAAAGCAGATAGCAGATATATGTAATGTTATATTAATACACCAAATAAATTATTGAAGGCTATCTATAAGATAAAACTAGTTATAATAAATAGAAATAATTTCTTACCTTTCCTCTTCCGCTAACAGTAAAAAAGACCTGCTATGCTAATTTCATATAGAGATTTAAACCTTTTTAGTTTGGTGGCTCATATCATAAACCACTTATTTATTATTATCTTCTTGATCTTTGCTTTCAGCCCAATCAACAAAAACTCTTACTTTTCGAACGCGCCTGTCTTCAACAATTTCTAGCACAAACTTTATTGTAACTGCTCGTTCTTTATATTCACCATTTTTGCCATATATTTCATCTATTGTGTGAAATATATATTTTTGTCCTTTTTCTGGTACTCGTTCTGCTAATTCATATAAGAACCCACCAAGTGAAGAATATTGTGAATCAGGTAAATTTTCAATTTCTAAAAACTCAAACAAGTCAGTTAATTCGATTTCTGCGTCAACATAGTATTCGTTTTCATTTTCTTTCTTAATTAAAGTTGCGCCTTCACCATAGTCATGCTCATCATAAATTTCACCAACCATTGTTTCTAAAGCGTCTTCTAATGCAACAATTCCACTAGTTCCACCCAATTCATCTAGCACAACTGCCATATGTTTTTTTTCGCCTTGCATTTTTTTTATAATATCATCAACTGGCATATTTTCAACTATATAAACAGGTTCTGTCATTATTTCACTAATCACAATTTCTTTTTTATTAATAAATGATTTGAAAAAATCTTTCAAATTTAGAACACCTATTATGTGATCAATATCACCTTTGTAAACAAGAAGCCTAGTATAATTAGTATCCAAATACATTGATTTGACCTTTTCAACATCATCGTTAACATCAACTGCATAAACATCAACTCGGTGAGTCATAATATCATACGCGGTTTTTGTGCTTATTTCCAATGCGGATTGAATAAGATCGGCGCTATCTTTATCAATAACTCCTTCTTCTTCCATGGTGTTGATAATACTTTCTAACTCATCGTTTGTGATAGTTGGTCCATTATTTTTGTTTTTAATTTTTCTTGTACTTATTTTTTGAAGCTTTATAAATAAAAAAGTTAAAGGATATAAAATAATCATTATATATCTCATAAAAAATGAAAAACGCATAGCTAATTTTTCAGGATTAGTTTTAGCTAAGGTTTTTGGTAACACTTCACCGAAAGTTAAAATAACAAGCGTCATAAAAACAGTGTTTAAAACACTTGATAGTGTGGGATCAGTAATTAAACCGGAAAAAATAAATGCAGCAATAGTTGTGGATGCAATGTTTACTAAGTTATTTCCCACAAGAATTGTTGATAATGTTTTATCGTAATTCTCACAATACTTTAATGCAAGACGCGCTCCCCTAACTTTGTCGGTAGCGTAATTCTTCATTCTTATTAAATTTGAAGTTGAAAACGCCATTTCACAGGCTGAAAAAAAAGCGGATAAAATAAGAAGAAAAATAATTGAAAGTACTAAAATAAAATTAGACTGACTTCCACTGATAGAACTATTTAAAATACACGAGAGAGGGTCCACGATATCTCCTAAAAAAATTATATATATATTTTGCTAGTTTTTTAACTAACAATTTAAATTCATTATTTATATTAACACATATTTTTTATTCTGTAAAGAGAAAAAAAATTCTTTCATATTTATTTTATGTAAAAAGTTTATTAATGTAATATACTAAATATTCAAAAAATAAGTATTTTATACAATTTTATTTGCATTTTAATAGTATGTCAATCTCACTAAAATAAATTTTAATTTTTGAATAATTTAAAATATTGTGGTTAACCTAACAAATAAAGGAGATAAAAAATATGAAAAACATGATTACAACCAAAGATTTGGGTGCTTTAAATGAACTTATGACTTTTGAACACTGGATGGCAGTAAAATTATTTCATTGTAGCGAAACAATTAGTAATAGTGAGCTTAAAACAACTTTTAAAGAACTTGCACAAGTTCATATTGCGCATCATGAAGCACTACTAAATTATCTTGAAGAAAACGCACCAGAAGGAGGACAAGAATAATGACAGAAAAAGAAGCATTGCAAGACTTGCTAATTGCAAGCAAATTTTTACTAATAATGTATAATCAATTTGGATTAGAATGTTCAAACAAAACTATTAGAGATATGTTTAATAGGCATCATTCTGCAGTATCAAAAGACAACTATGAAATTTTTACACTTATGAAAGATAGAGGTCTTTATCCTATTATGGAAGCAGACGAAACAGAAATCAACACTGCTATTGAAATGCATACACAAATGCAAGAAGAACTATATAAAAAAGGTTAAATTATATAAAAAAACCACCAAATTCAGTTAAGTTAACCCCGTTAGGAAGTCACTTATAAATTGGTGGTTTTTTTTAGTTGCAGTAGCAATAGTGCTTTTCAATTAACGTAAAAAAAGAAATTATATTTAATGTAAATTAATTTAAATTAATGATACTCTTTTTTTTATTTTGATTAAATCAAAGATAATTTTTTTTATTTTTCTTCTAGTTTGTTTAATTGATTTTTTATTCGCAAGTTGGATTTTAAATTAAAGTATATTGTAAAGTCAGTATTCTATGCTAGCGGATATATTTTTATTGATAAACTTAAATTACGCCCAGATAGTTTATGAGTTAGTAACAAAAAAAAAGATTTATGTTATCAAACCCAGCCTTTAATAAGATTTTTTAAATTTAATTTATTTTTATTAGTTTATTTTTTTACAGAGCAAGCCTTATACTATTTGCGTGTAATAGCAAGAATTTAGGCAATTTTTATATAAATAGTAAAACATTGATGATATTTGAAAGACTATAATTTAAAATAAATTTGGATACACAAAATATATATAAATTTAAATTTGTCACACATTGGCGAAAGGATACTTTATAGATTCGATTGAAAAAAAAGCAAGTTTAAAATATTCAAACCTGCTTTTAAATAAGATTTTTTAAAAGATTGAGTATCAAACTTGGCTTTAAATTGATTTTTAAAAGAAGAGTATCAAACTTGGCTTTAAATAAGACTTTTTATAATAAATTTATTTATTATGTTTAAATAAAAGTTTTGGGAAAGCAAATCTATTCTTGTTAGAGATAGATTGTATTTATACTTTTTAATAAAAGAAAAAGCGTTATTTTTATTTTAAATATATTTTAGCCTATTGGTTTTAAAAACATTTGCGTCCAATATAAGGTTCCGTTTGATGCTTTTGCTGCGCCCACTCCAATATGAGTAAAACTTCGGTTTAAAATGTTTGCTCTATGCCCCGGTGAATTCATCCATGAATTCATAACTTCACTGGCTGTGCGTTGTCCGTAAGCTATATTTTCGGCTGCGGCACTGAACCTGAGCCCAAAGTTTTGCATCATAGTAAACGGAGAACCATAAGTTGGAGACATGTGAGCAAAATAATTTTTATCAATCATATCTTGAGATTTATATCTTGCTACTCTACTTGCCTCCCAATTTTTGGTTAGTTGAGGTAATCCATTATTTGCTCTTTGAACATTTACTAATCGAATAACCTCATCTTCTATACTACTCAGCGGTGCAGCATTTGGTATAGTTATAACTTGTCCAACATAAATTAATGCGGGATTTTTTATTTGTGGATTTGCTTTAATTAATTCACTAATACCAACTTCATATTTTACTGCAATTTTCCACATACTATCGCCACTTCTAACCGTATAACTTGTAGTTGCAAAACTTTCTAACGAAACTGCATTACTTACAATAGTTGCGTTTTCAGTTGTTTTAGCACCTATAACTAGACCACTTGTTGATGAAATTATTATAAAAGATAATATTGCTAATATCATGCACATCATTTGTTTAATTTTATTTGTTTTCATATTTTCACTTCCTTATATTTAGTATGTTCAAATTTGCAAAATTCTACACAAAAAAACAAAAAATTATTAAAATTTTAAATGTTAATAATTTTTTAACCTAAATTAAACCCACGAAATTGATTATGATTTATAAAAAATATTTATAATTTTACCTAGTTGCATATAAGTAATTGTGCCATTATTTCATTATTAGATCTCAATTTTAATAAAAAAAATATTATCAGAGCAAAGAAAAATTTTTTTTATTTTTACATGACTTATTTATGTTTAATATTTTTTTTAAAGTTTTTGACTTGAAACTCGCCGTTTTTAGCTTTTAAATAGAAAATAGGTCTGGAAATTCTATCAAACTCATTGGTATTAAATCATATCTTTCGTTTTCATTTCTTTCATATTCCGCTATTGCTTTTTCGTTTTTTCCTACCCGTATCTTGATGATATTTTTGCCTATTCAAACCTATAAGAGTTTCCATTTTCACACACATAGCGTGTGGTTTACTTTACAGCAAAAAAAACGACTGTTAAAATTAAGTCGTTAAAAAAATTTATATTTTATTTTTCTGATAGTAACTGAAGCAAGAAGTCACGCCCTGCTGCTTTTTCATCACCGCCGCCTCCCATTCCCGGTAATGCCCCAGCGCCACCTGAGCTTGGTTTTGATGCAGTTGAAACTGTTTTAGGGGGTGGTGTAGGTGCAGTAGCTGGAGGAGATGATGGAGGAGTTGCCGCAGCCGTTGGCGGAGCCATAGGAGGTGGAGCTTGTTGCTGAAATTGTTGTTGAGGATATTGTTGTTGAACATATTGTTGTTGAGGAAATTGTTGTGGCTGAGGTGGATAACCACCATATTGCATTGGTGGTGTTTGTGGCATAAACTGTGGCATTGGTTGATTATACATAGGCATATTTGGCATCATAGGGTTAAATTGCCCACGCATATTTGGTTGCACATTTATACCGCGTTCCATCAATCGTTGGTATCCAAGCGTTATAACTAGATTTTCTAATTCCATTAATTTACCCGATACACTCATAGAAAACATATCCGGCATTCTATCCATTTTTATAAGACTTTGAGCACTTTGCACAATATTAACAATAGATAAAATATTGTTAACGGTTTCTTGGTTGTTACCATACGACATTAACATTCTATCATTTTCAATATTTTTTAATGTATCTTCAAAGTCCTTAAGCATATATTCTCCTAATTGCAAAAAATAATTAATAAGGCGCTTATCAACTTTATTAATTATTTATATGAGCCATCTGTTTTAGAATTGACCAAGTAAATAGAAACCTCTAACATTTGCTAAAACAGCATTTTCCATTACAACCACGCGCGGATCATTAAATAAATCTCTTAAATATTTCTCATATTGTAGAGAACCACCGCCGGTTAGTATGATATGATAGAACTTATTAAATTCTAGTCCTAGTCCCATTGTTGCTTCGTAAACTCTTTTTGCTTGATTTTCTTTATGTTTTTCAGCAAGCTCTGCTAAATCATAACTGCCAAAGGGAGTTTCAACAACTGTACTTTCAAGAAGTGCCAAGTCGAGTTCGTGTGGGTTTAAAGCATAAATGTTTGCTTCTGGGAACTTATTGTTAGCTTCTTCTTGAAGATCGGAAATATAGTCAGAAGTTCCAATTTCAAAACCAAATGTACCTCTAACACGGAAAGATTCAAGAGCTGCTAAGTCACAAGTACCCCAACCAATGTCTATAACTAACGAGCGTTGGCTTAGTTGTTTTTGATTTAGTTCCTTAGTTTCTGGATTATAAACGAAATTATATAGAGTTCCAAGTGGTTGAGGAACAACGATAACTTCAACTATTTCAAAAGTTATGTTATCCACTTGATCCCATTTAACACTTTTTAAAGTATGTTCGCCAATTAAACTAACTTTTAACTCTTCAACAACTGCGTTATTTTTTGCAAGAGTACTCGGAACACCTGTTACAACTCTAATTTTTTCACTGCTATCTGGTTCAATAACTGTTGTTATACCAATAAGAGTTTCGATTTTAAAAGAGTCTGAGTTGTAACGAGCTTTACCTCTACCACCACTACCCATTGCAGCAATATCACCAACTTCATAAACTTCTTTATTGTAAACATACATTTGATAATCGGTCTTAAAAGAATAAACCAAACCAGCGTCATTAATTTCTTTAACCGTGTTTCTGTATTTATTGTTTAGTTCATCGTCTGTCCAAATTTTGATTGTAGAGTTCGCAACGTCGATACCAATGATTTTAGTGTATGGTTTGCCTGTGTAATCTGGTTTTCTTGTTGGACCTGAAGAGGTTACTTCTCCAGCTTTAATCCTTTTTTCTTTCTTATCTTTTTTTGCCATTATTTTTCCCCTTATTTAATTTTCATCTAAATTTTTTAATACGAGTCCGAATGAATATTGTTGTAATTTTTTGTTAGTAGTATCACCTATGATAATACCATATTGGCCTTTTTTGGAAATATTTTTAAAAATACTAAATAGTGATGTGGATTTAAAACTATCTGTCCTAAATACAAACACATTAACAACAGAATTGTTTTTGTAAGTTACAACTGCTAAAAATTGCTTTCCATTATCAACATCAATCAAGCCTTGTGGAAAATTAATTTGCTTTCCACTTTCAATATTATGACCTAAAATAATAAAGTCGCCTAAAAACTTTTGTCTGCTGTCTGATGTCTTAACTATTGTAAAATGAACTTTACTAAAAGTTGCATAAGATGTTTGCATACACAAATAATTAAAATCTTTTTTAGCTTTAGTATGAATTTCATTTTGTAAAAAAGTTTTGTCTTCGTTATCTTCTGTGATTTTTTTTAAATCTTCTAAATACATATTCTTCTCCTAACGCTTATCTTTTTTATCGAATTGATTCATATAGTCCATGCCTGCATTAATGTTATCATTGTCGTTTTTCTTGTTTTGTTTTGATTTTTTACCTTTTTCTTTAGTTGGTTGAGATTTTCCAATTCCTGATACTCCACCATGCATGCTTGATAATTTTTTATCAATCTCTGCTTGATCTTCAGCAGTTAATTTTTCTTGAGTATTCTGCTTATCCGCTTTAGTTATTATTGAAGAACGGTTACCTGCTGCCGCAATTACCTTATCAATTTCAGCTTGTTCCTCAGCAGTTATCTTTTTTTGAGTACTCTTTTTACCTGCCTTAGTTATCATTCTAGTACCTTGATTACCAACTGTTGCAATTACTTTATTAATTTCCGCATGATCAGCCTTAGTTAATGGACCTTGCTTTTGTTTATCCTTTTCCTTTTGAGAGAAAACATCACCTACCAAAGCTTTGTCACTTTCCATTCTTGCTAATTTTTTTTCTTTTTCAATTTTTGCGTTTTCACTATGTTGTTTTATTTTATCTTTAAAAACTAAAAAATATAAAATTAAGCCTACAGCAATAACAACAATTACTATCATGATAACGGTAAAAAGGAATGGATTATTTAGTAAACTGTCAAACATTTTTTTTACCTCCTTTTTTAGCTAAATTTATAACTTACCATAAATATACAATATTATACATTAGAAATCATTCAAAGTAAAGCAAATGAAAACAGATTTTATAACAACAATGCAGGAAAAGCTAACACAAAGTAATGCTTTTTAAAAAAATTTATAATACTTTAAACAATTTAGGCTTTTTATTTTAACTTAATTATTCGTAAATTATTATCTTTTAATTCATAAGTAAATTTTTCTTCATCAGAATCATAAAACTCATAGAAATTTTTAATAAGCTTACCCTCAATATTATACATTGATAAAACATGCAAGGTGTCGTTAGAAAATTTATCTTTTTCTTCTAAACAAATTAAAATTCCTTTATCGCCTAAAAATTGCAGGTCAATAAGTTTTGTGAAATTAATAGTTATTTCATCAACATTTCCAGTCTGTTTTAATTTGCAAAATGAGATTTGAGAAACAACTTTTCCGTCTTCACTTTCACCTGTTACTAAAAACATTTCATGATTTAACCGTTTTACTTTTGTGTTTAAGTTTGCTGATAAAACAAGCAGAGGCCATGCCAAACCTTGAGTATCGCTAAAAAGCACAATTCTAAAATATAGTTCGCCGAATCTCTTTTGTTTACTAACTAAAACAGATATGCCATCATCATAAGAAAAAATAGTGGATTTGTATGTTGTTCTTTCAACTACCTCTTGAACATAAAACTTTGCACCAATATCATGACCACCATCTTGATAGTCTGTTTTTTCTGTTATTAATATTTCAGTTTCTTCCACAAATAACTTTGACAATTCTTTATCCTTCTTGTTTTTTTAATCTCTAGTATTAATAATTTAAAAATACAATTTTATTTTAAATTACATTAGTATATTTTGCTGTTCATAAAATTCTTTGGTATGTTTAAATAATTATCTAATAAAATTATTTTACTTATTTTATAACAAATATTTTTGCTTTTGTAAAACTATTTAAAAAAAACAATTTCGAAAAAACACTTTTTTTAAAAAAGCGTTTTTTCGAAAAGCCTATTTTATTATTTCTTATTTTTCTTTCTTCGTTTCATCTCTTCTTTAACTTGCTCATCTGTAACTTGTCCAACATCTTTGCCTTCACGCAAATCTTTAATGAATGAACTGGTATCCATTGTATATTTTACCATCTCTTTATTTTTAAGTTCACCTCTTATAAGAACTTTTTTCCTAGCGTTTGAAATAAATAAATATATAAACGTTATGGCTAAAATAGCGATTACCGAACCTACTGCAATTATAGAAATTAATATCGTTGAATTAAGTTCCGTGCTTACATTATTTACTATATTATTATTATGAGTTTCTAACCAGTCACTAGTAATTGTAAGAGTAACGGAGTTTGAATTTACTACTGCATTTTCAATTGAGTTTACATTAATTCCGTTGATTGTCCAATTTTTTATAACTTGTCCGCTTTCTGGTGTAAACATAATAACAACTTGATCTCCAACCTTAAACGATTCTTTATTAACAGTTAGCGTTCCACCACTAACAGAAGTTTCTTCTCTGTTAATCTCATAAACAATAGGTTTGAAACGCAAGGTTATTGTACGATTATTTATTAATCTAACATTTAATAAATTAACATCATTTGCATCTTTTTCAGATAAAGACACATTCACAAACCCTAAAAATTCATGGAAATTATTTGTTATAACTTTTATTTGAAGTTTTGTGCCAATGTCGAATTTTCTATTTGATGTTATCTCATAATCATCAACTTCGGGATTATCACTAATATTTTCGTATAATTCATAACCACCCATTGAAGATTCATCTAAAGACATTTCTATATTAATAGTGTATTGTTGAACATATCTTGCAACAACTACTATTTCATCGTCGTGATTTTTAAATTGAATTAAGAAACTTTCATTAATTACCACTGAATTTTCTTCAATATTATTTAATTGATTACCTAAACCTCTAATTTGGAAAGCCTCAAATCTATATCCTGTCGGGCTTTGTATATTTGAAAAAGTTAAAATATCGCCAACTTTAACAGATTCCATAGATAGTTCAACTTCCCCATCTTCACTCAATTTATCATCTGTATTATAGTTTCTGTATTGAACGATAACATTATAAAGTTGAAGAGTGTAAGTGGCGATTATATCAACATTATCATTTAATGTTATCTCTAATCTATTTCCTATTATTAACCCATTATGTGATCCTTCAAAATCACTAAATAGATAATGAGTGGTAGCATTAGCGGTAACATTAATTATTGAGCCCTTTTCAAACCATCCATTTATATCGCTAACTATAATTGGTAGGTCTTGAGAGGCGGAAGAAATAACAATTTCTAAAACTCCACCTTCTCCACTTGCAATTATCACTTCATATTCAGTAGAATATTCTGCAATGATTACAAGTTGATTAGTGTTATCATCAGTATAATTATTTAAAAATTCACCACTAATGATTTCATTTAAAATATAATCATTTGGATCGTTACCTAAAATGTAATCATAAGAGTTGTTTATATGGTTCCATATTTTATAACCAACAAATTTTAATCTTTCACCTGCTTTAATTTCAAAAAAATTATTTGCGGTTATTGTAATACTCGCCGGTTCATCAAACTTTAAGAAACTCGAGTTTGCTGGGTTAATAGTTAACAAGTTACTTACTATTAAATCAACATCATCTGTTGATTTAGCAACAATGTTGATGTCATATTCAATTTTAATAAACTCTATTTGAACATCAACTTTATTTAAATTATAATCTAAAATTAATAAATCAAAATTAGCTTCGTTATTATCATTAAGTGTAAGTGGATAAGTGATACTTTGTTCACTCACGCCATCATTATAATAATAAGTGACATTAAATTCTCCAACTGTATAAAATTCATTTGGATTAGCTTTAAGGGTTACTGTTGTCCCTTCATAAGGAGCTGTGGTAAATACGCCTTCGGTAAAACTAGCATTAAAATTATTTATTTTTAATTTGCCGTTATTTGAACTGTTTGAAATTGCATAAACCTCAACAGTATCAGTTGTTTTTCCTGCTCTAAATCTTAGCACGCCTGCAACTGTATAATGTTCTCCCTCAATTACAGAAGTTGGATATAATGACGCATATTGATTTATGAAATCCTGGTCTATTCTATTTTTTAAATTTAAACTTTTTACATGATGACTTGCTATAGTATACCAAACACCTTTACTTTCGTTATATACCTGCCAGCCTGTGAATGTATTAAGTTCAACAGGGTCAGTTGTAGTAAGTTCTAAACTATATGTGTTATTATCCTCTTTTAGAGCAAAGCCAATATTATTATCCAATCCATCGCCTGATTTTAAAGTTGCAGCAAGACTGCCTTCTGTAAAACCGTCTACGGCAATATGATAATAAAGTATTGTTTGATATTGTGCATATAACGTTACATCGTTGTTTTTAAGAGGAATAGAAATACCTTTTTCATAAAGAACATAATCTTCATGATTAACATCCTCATGAGTTGCCCAACCAATAAAAGCTTGACCAGGAAGATCATGAATAATATTTACTCGCTCTAATAACACTGCGTTATATTCTATCGTGGTTACGCTGTCTATAATTAATGTTAAATTTAATCCTGCAATATCTTTTAAGTATGGAGCACCGTTGTTTCCTTCCGAACCAACCTCTGGCATAGCCCAAATATTAATAAAATCGTAAGTTACAAAAGTGTTTTCATTTCTTAATTGGTTAAGTGATAAAACATAATCTGCTATTGTGAATGTTGTTACCATTTCTCCTTCAACATCTTCTTCAATTTTAGGAGTGTTTGCCACGCCATTAACAACGATTTCTCTTAAATCTTCTGCAACTCCACTACTATTTCTTGTAACGTAATTCGTGCGAGCAGTGTTTACTGGAAGAAAAGTTAAAATATTATCAATTTCATCTTCTCTTGCGTTATTTAATGAGAAACTGTTATTTATTTCAACTCTTTGTAAAATATCAGGTAAATCATTAATAAATTGTATAGCGGAGATAAGTCCGTTTGTGGTAGTTCCTTTTTGAACTATACCCCCATTAAAAGATTGTGAAATCTTAAAAGTTGTGTTTGTTAGTATATTACTAAAACTAAGATAACCTATCAGACCAGCATTATAAGTAACACCTGCGTTGATTTCTCCTGTGTTGTAACTTTGAAAAATTCCAATGTTAGTGCGACTAGTACTGTTATTAACAATAATATAACCAATTAAACCGCCTGCATAATTTGAACTAGTGCTAACTGAACCCATGTTAAAAGATTTTTCAATAATAATATAAGAAGTAATATAGCCAACTAAACCGCCTGCATTTCTTCCTTCAATCGCTCCTATATTATAAGAATTATAAATTTCAGTTCCGCCTAATGCATTATTTCCAGCATAACCGATTAATCCACCTACATAATCTTTTAGTGGAGTTATAATATCCCCTAAGTTGAATGAATTATTTATTATTATCGTGCCATTAATATCTTTACGACCAACTAATCCACCTGCATTATTTAAATTGGATTCTGAGATAATATCTCTTTCATTGCGTGAATTATTAATGGTAATATTTCCATTTGCATTACCAATAACACCACCAACAAAGCCTAGCGAAATCAATTCGCCAGTATTATAGAAGTTATTAATAGTAAGTAAGTTATTATAAGTAGCAAGTGTAACATAGTTTGCAATCGCGCCACTAACATGTTGACCATTAAGCATTGCACTGTTAAAGCAATCTGTTATTTCACTATCAATGCGAAAATTTATTAAACCACCCACTAATCCGCCAACATAATAGCCTTCAACTATTCCTTTATTATATGAAGAAGTTATTTTGATACCGTAATTGGCACAACCAACTAATCCACCTGCATAATTTCCACTCGCAACAGGGCTAGAATAAATATAGCCAAAATTATTCGAATTATTTATTTCAATATATTCAGATCTACCAACAAATCCACCAATAATTTGATTACCAGTAATGGTACCATTATTCACAACATTAGTAAATACTATATCTTCATTAACTGCGTTTGTGTCTTCTCTATAATCTCCATTTTCATCAATATTTCCAACTAATCCACCAATGTAGTTTCCTGTTGTTTCAATATTAGCATTATTAGTAACATTAGAAATATTTACTGATTTTCCATTTGTTTGTACCAATCCTGCAACTGCGCCGATATAAGTGTAAGTTTGATATGCAGAATAAACATAGCCCCCATTAATATTAATATTGTTAATATTAATACCGCCTAATGCATACCCCACAAGCACAGAATAATAACTACCTATACCCGAAATGAAAGGATTTTCAAAATCTATATTAGTAAACTCATTATAGCCTGCTGAATAACCAATTAAACCACGATAGTTGTCGTTACTGTCAATTATAGATAGGTTTTTAATTTTATAATTTCCTATCACTTGTCCATCAACGATTTTAGCTCCGTCAATCCCACCATAAAACCGATGAGAATCAGTTGCATTACCAATTGGTATCCATTGTTTTCCCTCTAAATTAATATCTGCACCAAGTGCAAAATATTTAGAAGTGGTATAACTATCATTGAGAGTTGTGTAAGTCAAATACGCCAAATCTAACGCATTCATAATTAAGAGTGGATTTTCTTTTGTGCCGTTCCTAGTTGTGTTATACGGTTTTTGTGTTAAATAATTACTAGCTTGAATACGATTAATACTTCCGTCAGAATTTTTTGGCAAGTCATTTATTACTTCTGTTAACCAATCGCCTTCAACACTTGGAATCTCATAAGCATAAGTTGTTGAATACTGTTGTTTAGGTAAAAGAAGTCCAAAAGTGCCTGAAAGCGCCACTGCAAAAATTAATATAATGCAAGCAATAATAGAAGAATATCCCTTTTTTATTTTCATACTATTTTCTCCTTCAATATTAGTAAACATTACTGTTTACTCTTTTTATTATTTGAACTATTGTCATCATCAACTAGGGATTTCAAAAATTGTTGTTGATTTAAACCAAATTTATTTGCTGCACTGTGTTTTGCAGATGCTCTCGCTCTCGCTTTTTTCTTATTATTTAAAATAATAAATATTATAACACCGGCAAGTAATATTGGACCTGCAATACCGCCAATGAGAAGAATCATAAAGAAAGTTGAATTCATCATTGTGGTTATTTTGCTTTCAAATTCAGTACCAAAGTTTTCTAACCAGTATTCGTCGACATTAAGTGTAAGTGTGTTGGTTCCACTATATTTTACATTATCCAAATCACTAACCTTATGGCTATGGCCATTTTTATCAATGATTGTCCATTCTCTAACTTCATACCCTGAATCAGTTTCGAAAGTTATAGTAATAGTATCACCAACTGCAAAAGTGTCTGCGCTAAATTTCAGTGTTCCTTTTGCATTTGAAGTGTCTACCTTTGTTTCATATTCTATTGCAACACTTTCAAAATTTAATGTTATATATCTGTTAGTGGTAATAGTGAAAATTAAAGCATTCATATCTAATGTGTCAGAAGCATTTAATCCAGTGTAATTTGTGAACGCATAGTATGAATCATTAGATAAAGTTGGAACAATTTTAACGAATGTTCCATATATTAATGCGATATTTTCTCCGTCATAGTTAATTAACTCTTCTATTTCTTCATTTTCTATATTACTTATTTTATATAAATTAAATCCACCTTTAGAAATGTCACTACTTTCAATGGTGATTAAATAAAGTTCAAAATATTTAGCAACGAAAATAATTTCATTATTATCATTTACATATTTATTTAAAAATTCTTGGTCTATAAGAAACGAATTTATATTGTTATTCTCATCAAATAATAAGTTTGTTTCTTCTTTTAAATCAATTAATTCTCCGTTTAAATTAATATACCAACCCATAAATTGATAACCATCAATTTCATCTACTAGTGCCACTTTATAAACGATTGTACCAATAGTAACTTTATTTAGATTAATTACCCCTAAAAAGTCAATGTTATTTTCATAATCTATAACTTTTTGGTTTTTATTATCAATCGTTTCACCCTTTAAAATGTAGTAGGATAATGTGAAGTTTACTAATATATCAGTGTCTTCTGTTATTCGAAAGTTTGCTGTTGCGCCAAGCACATTTGCATCCGTACTTAAACCCACAAAATTTTCAAACTTAGAATTATTGTCTGCATACGCTTCAATTATAATATTGGTATTTTCGTTAATATAAGTGCCTGCAATAATAGATTCTCTTTTCCCGTCATCGGCAAGCTTGAAAATACTTACCTCACCCGAACCAGCTCCTTCAACATTATTAATTGTGAAATTTATTTGATATCTTTTAACATAAACTGCTAAAATTTCAATTTTATTTTCGTTATTTGCATAATTACTTAAAAAGTTTGCGGTTAAAGCATCTTTGGAAGGAGTGTAACGAATATAGTTTCCTGCACGATTTTTAATAACAAAATGTACAAATCCATAAATATCTATAGAATCACTTGTAAGAACTTCATTCTCACTACTTACATAACTATCGCCTATTGTAACTATGAGCGGAAAGTTTTGGTCATTAACTAAATAGTTTTCTCCTGTTTTTACTAACTCATCGGCATTGTCTAAATTGATATTATTAAAAACTTGCTTAACGCTTATATCATAATTAATTTTCTTAAAAGATAATTGAATAGTAATTCTATCGGAGGCAACAAATGCATGACCTGGTAGTCCCCCTATAATTTCGCCTAAATAAATTGCTTCTAATTCCACACCTGTTATTTCTTCACCTGCACTATTTATCACAGTAAAGCCATCAAATTCATAGTGAACTTTTGGAGTGAACGAAATATATATATTTTCGCCTGTTACTACATCTATCGATCTACCCACTCTATAATTTTCACCACTAACACCATCGGCAAAATTTTCACTGTCTACTTTAACGCTTGCCCAGTCACTTCCTGTGCTTTCTGCAAAACGAATAGTTATAGGTTGGTTTGTTCCAACAATGATAGCTTGAAAACTTATTGTTTTTGTTCCATTGTCATCGTATGAATATTGATTAATAAAGTTTGGTGTTAGAAAACCACCTAACTCTAATTTTACATCAAGTAAATCCGTTTCATAGCTTTCAAAACTTCCAGTAGTATAATTATAAATTTGCCATTCTATAAATTCATCTGTGCCTGGTATTGCTTCCAGATAAAAATCAGTGTCTGCAGTAATACGCTTATTGGTTACCACATTGCCGGTTGTGTCATATAAATCAGCTAAACCAACAATATCAATTAGCAATCTTTCAGGTTGCCATACAGCATAAATAATTATATTATCGCTGGATACTTCTAATAAATTTCCATAAATATAGTCGGTTTCTCCAACGCCGTTTACAAGTGATGTTGTTGACCAACCAACAAAATCATAAAATTCTCTTTCTGGCATAGCCACGAGATTTTCCGATAGTATTAAGTTATTACCGACCTTGCTTTTAAATTCTTTTATAATAATTTGACCAGTATAACCATCATGAAATTGAAAGGTTATAGTGGCATCAAATAAATTACTTAAATATGGCTTACCTGTATTATAACTTGGTGAAATTGCCCAAAATGTTGCGTCGTCGCCATAGCCGAAAGTCCAGTCTTCAAAAGTGCTTGAATCTCTTATATCAGCAACTGTAACAGCAAGGGCATTTGATGTTATTAATCTTTTGCTATATTCATTTTCTCCAGGGTTGGAAATATAAGAAACAGCATCGCGAGCAACACTACCATATTCAACAAAATAAGTGTTTTCAATATTAACATATTGATTAACAGTGTTAGTGCTTCTGTTTGAGAATTGTACCCAACCTATCAATCCTCCTGTTCTGCCTGCGTCGCTTTCAATCGATGCATCTGTGTAACTATTAATAATATTTATCTTTATTTCTTCAAGATGTGGATAGTTTACTGAAGAAGTGTCATGAAATAAAATATAACCGATTAAGGTACCCGTTGTAGGGGTGCTTTTAAGTGGTGTTTGACTACAAATATTTCCTTCAAACATAACATTTTTAAAATTATATGGGAGATTGGATTTAACATCGTATGTTAAATATATTCTACCAACTAATCCACCCAGCATATACTTTCCAGATAGGCTAGTACTTTTTACAACTATATTTGATATATCAAAACTATAATTTAATTCACCTGCTAGTCCACCAATATAAGTGTAACCTAAGTGAATATCGCAATCAACATTTGCATCAACTATAACATTTTTTATAAAGGTTATACCGTTTGCATTTGAATTTGCACCGATAGTTGGCAATGCTCTGCCTATAACGCCACCGATATACACAATTGAATTTGTGTCCATAGTTCCATAAGATAGAAAAATATTACCGTTTGAAAAACTATCAGTTATTTCAAAAGTTGTGAAATTATTTGCATAGGCAACTAACCCACCAATATAATCTGTTGTTCGAACTGAACCATACTCATTATTAATATTAATACTTGAATTATTAGTTGAATTTCTAATGATAATATTTCTTGATAAAGCAACTAGTCCTGCTGATGCCAAAACTCTGCCATTAATATACTCAAAAGTTGCATTGCTTTCGCAGTTATAAATCCTAGCAAAATAAACCGCTCTATAAACCAATCCACCTAAACCTTTTTCATAACTATTATCTTCAGTATCCAAAAATGTTGTTAGCTTAGCACTTGCTTCGGTTTTAGAATTAAAAATATCAACAGTATGCATACTGGCAACTAATCCACCAACATATCTACCTGCTACATTTCCGGAGTTTGTACTGTTAGTAATTGAAACCGCACCTGTACTTGTGCCACCAGTGCCCACTAAACCACCAGCATAACCACCGTAGTTATTTATGTTTAGCCCTTCAATTAAAGAATAATTATAATCAACAAGGATATAAGCATAGTTGTGAACATTAATTAATTGAGAGTTTGAAACAACGCTAATATTTATAAATCCAACAATACCGCCCACAAATTGACCACTGACAGTTCCGTTATTATCAACTCCTTCTATAAATAAGAAACAATTTGTTCCAGTTACTGAACCAACAATACCACCAGTTGATAATGAAACATTTCCAATTGTGGTTACATAAAGGGTGTTGGATACTATTGCATTTGTGTTTTCACTGTCATTTATTTGCAAATTTCCTGCCGATTGTTGACCAACAAGACCACCCACATAATAGTAAGTGCCTATTATTTGTGCAGTGTTTTTAGACTGCAAAATAATGGTTGTTTGAGTACTTCTACCAATCAATCCACCAACTGCTATTCTACCAAAAACTTTAGCATTATTCATTGAATCTTCTATTCTGACAGTTGAGCCTGAGTTTGATGAACCAATTAAGCCTCCGATATAACTACCATCATTATGAACTTGACTACCGATTTCACCTGTAACCAAACCGCCTTTTATCTCAGCATTGTTTAACACATTTATAAAAGTTGTTCCATAAGATAAGCCGATAATCCCTCCGACATAGTTACCTGTGCCAATTATAGTAGTGCCGAACAAAGTAGTAACACTAGTGTAAGTTCCCCGACCTTCACCAATTATTCCACCAACATAGCTGAAACCTGTAACACTAGCTTCGTTATGACAATTAAGTAATGTAGAAGTAGAGTGAAGCATTCTGCCCACAAGTCCTCCAACATAATTGCCGCTGCTTTTAATCTCCGCTTTATTATATGAGTTATTTACTACTAAACGAGCGTTGCTATAACCAATTAATCCACCCACTGAATTTGGTTTGCAATTAATTGTCGTTCCTTCTAAAACTTCTTCTTCTAATACAATAGAAGACAAGTTTTCACAAGAATTTAGTGTTATTATCCCCATTGCGTTTGCATTACCAATAATACCACCCACAAAACTACCATATAGTTTTGCAACACTGTTATTAATAGCATTTGATATTGTTACTGTGCTACCAGCATTTGATGCAAGACCAATAACACCGCCCACTCCTCGTAAAGCAGAAGCGTTTATTATACGAGAAGAAGTAAGAGTGCCATAGTTTATGAAACCTATTATATCGATTTTTGCACCGCTTATATAACCAATAGCACCACCTACTGCGTTTCCTGTTATATTAGCATGGTTATTTGAATTTATTATACTAGAATCTTTTCCCACCCAAGAGCCAACAAGACCGCCATTACCATTATAGCCGTATGAATTTATATTTCCTATAACTTCACCATAGTTATCGCACGATTCTATATGAGTTATATTTGAAATATACCCCACTAATCCACCTGCATGAAAACCACCTGAATCATTAACAGCTATTGCGTTTATTTTTGCTTCAGTTTTATCAATTTCATCACCGTTTGATGAATTTATGATAAATGTTTCTCTATCACTTCTACCCATTAAACCACCGATTTCATTTCTAGCAAAAATTTCGCCGTGGTTTTCAACATTAATTAAAGTGATATAATTTGCTCTGCCAATAATACCACCTGCAATATTTCTATGTTCGTTAAGACTTTCATTTAAAGCTTTAACAACACCAAAGTTTTTAGAGTCTTCAATTACTAATCTTACATAATTGTTGGTGGAATTACCAACTAAACCACCAACGGTAGAATAGTTTGCTTGAACATATCCATAATTTAATAATTGTTGAACAGATATATCTCCCACACCATCAATCAAGCCTATAACGCCGCCTGTGTAGTTATTGTTATTTGCATCACCATAAACTTTTGCGCTGGCAGAGTTTGAAAGAGCAGAAACATTAACATTTCTTAAATATCCAATAACACCACCAACATATGTTCCTCCCCGAACAACTGCATTGTTTGTTACATTTGTTATAATGTTTGTGGCAATGTCACTTGTGTTTTCCGCAAAACCAAACAAGCCACCAATATAACTACCTCGACCTATAAAATCAGGTTTTGTGTCTTCTTGTGCGGTAAGTAAACCACTAATTTCAACATTACTTACTTTCACATTTAGTGCGTAAGCAGATAAAATACCGGCGTAGTTTCTCGACATGTTGTTAACATAAGCATCTTCAATTTTAATGTTTTTAAACTCGCCACCTTCAATCGATGAAAACAGCCCCCAATATTCACTACTGGTGGTATAAGCATACATGCCAGAAATAACAAAATTGCCACCATCGAAATTTCCTGCAAAACGCCGTGCGGAGTTGCTTGTTCCAATAGGCGTCCAAAGTTTACCAACAAGAGAAATATCGGCTGTTTGCCTAAAATAAAGGCCATCAAATTGAGAATAATAGCTTGCCCTTCTGGAAACAAAAGATAACAACGCGAGTTCCTCAGCAGTTGATATCTGATAGGGCTCAGCCTCTGTTCCCGAACCTAGCAAACTGGTGTCAGTTATATTGCCATTATTAGCATCCAAATTTATAAACAGGTTTTCTCCTTGAAAATTTGTGTTTGCCCAGTTTTCTGTCGGCATATCGCCGGGCACAAAATCAGCTGCGAAAACTTTTGAGAGACTAGAGTTAAAAGCGTTTGTATTTATGAAATTAAAAAATCCTAGGCCTAAAATAAAAGCCATTGCAAGCGCTAAAACAATTAGTAAATCTCGTTTCTTTGTTTTGACAATTTTCATACTTACTCCATTAGTTTTTTTTTATATATCAATTTATTTAAACAAATTTAAACATAAAAGTCAAATTAATTTTATAATTATTTTAATTTATATAAAACTTTCATAACGTCTTGTTTTGTTATATCTTTAGGATTACCAAATATCTTGTATGTAATACTTTGATCGGATATAACATCTATTGCTAGTTCGTTTAATTTGTTTTTTATGCTTGGTAAATGAACACCTATATCATCGATAAACTTAGAAAGAATCTCGCCAATAGATTTTGTTTTAGATTTTGTGGTGTCGATTTCCTTTTTATCGTTCACTTTTTCTTTTTCACCAAACATCTCTATTATTTTGTTGTATTTAGGTTTGTTATATACATAGTTTATATCACTCACCTCCGGGGTAAGCAGTGCAAGACAAGTGCCGTGATGAATATTTAAAGTTGCGCTTAGGCTACTTGCAATAGCACTTATCGCACCACCGCTAGACATGTTTTTAGCAATAAGTGAGTTTAATGATGCCACCACGATTTTGTTTATGTAATCTAAATTTTTAGTGTTTTCAAGCAATGGTTTTAAATTTGTTATATATGCTTTTAAAGATTCTTCTGCAAACATATCGCTTACATAGGTGGAATAAGTGGAAACATACGCTTCCAATGACTTTATAAAACCACCAAACGCAATATTTGCCCAAACTTGCTTAGGAATATTTAACATTAATTTAGGATCAATATAAGTTTCATTAGGACGCAAAAAAGGACTGGAAATTGTATAGAATCTATTTGCTCTTTTGAATGTTGCAACGCCCGATACTTCCCCACCACTGCCACTGATAGTTGGCACTGTTATATGATATATAAGATTTGGAGTTATTCCCACGGTGCCGATTGTTCCACCCTCAACATATTCATGAAGCAGACCACCGTGGCTAAGTAGCAAACTAACCATTCTTCCGCAGTCCATCACCGCTCCACCACCAACTGATAAAATAGCATCAATTTTTTTACTTCGTGCGAAATTGACAATGTTATAAATATCATTTTCACTAGGATTGGTTCTTATTTTAGAGTATAAGTGAAATTTACTCTTTAATCTTTTTTCTATATGTTTTTTAAAAATTGATAAAGAATTCTTTGGGCCAGTAAGCACTAAAATATTTTTGTAATCTTTAATTTTTAGTTTTTTGATTACTCCGTTATCCAAGTTTATTTTTGTTGCTAACTCGTCTCGTAAAATCATTATGAGCCCCCAATGAAACAATTTTGTTTATTATATCACAAAAAACATTATTTTAACAAATATATTTCCTTTTAAAGGAAAGATAATAAAATTACAAAAAATAGATTCAAAATACAGTTAAATATTGAATTGAACTATAACAGTAACTATTTGTGTGAATTATTGAAATAAAAACTATAATATTTTAATAAAAATCTTAAATAAATTTTGATATGAAAGATACCCAAAATAGATATATTAAAATTAGGAATTTTTTTTTACCTAATCCCCTCGCAAATATACAATTTAATATCAAATGTTTTGAATTCATGACTATAAAATATTCGCAACTCTCACACGATAATAGCGATAGCATGGTTTACTTCGTAATAAAAAGAATCACATAAGTTTTATGTGATTCTTTTATCTTTATTTTATTTTTTAAATCCTAACTGAAAGATACATCATCTAAATCTAAAGATTGTTCACTTTCTGCAGTAACATTAAAGTCAATTCTAACTCCAGTAACATTTATTGGTGCGGGAGTTGTAAACACTCTGTAATATGAGAAATTTCTGTTATCTGTTGGCAAGTCTTCTTGACGCACATTAATTATTGCACCAAGAACATCTCCGCCAGGTGTTAAGAAATTCACTATTGCAATTACTCCCACTTGTAAACCCTCACCGCGTGCAAAGAATGAAAATTCATACATGCAACCAGGATTAATACCAGAAATTTCTTGTGTTAAAACATCACCGTTTCCAATATTAACGGAAGCTTCACCAGTATGAACTCTACCCGGTGCATTCATTTCTCCAATTTCGGTTGGAGTTGTTGAAGTCCAACCCGTTGGAATATTACCAGTGAAAAGTTCCATGTCTCCATTAAAAACAAGATTTCCAGCAAATGGGCACGAATCTTCTCCCGCAGGACCAGTTGCTCCTGTTGAGCCAGTGGAACCAGTTAAACCTTGAATTCCCTGAGCTCCTGTTGGACCTGTTGGACCAGTCGAACCTGTTGGACCTTGAACTCCTTGAGGACCGATTGGACCCGGTAAACCGGTTGGACCGGTTGCACCCCTAGGACCTTGAGTGAAAGACTTACATATAGAAACGCATCTATTACATCTATTTATAGTGCATCTATTATCATAAAAAAACATTATTCGTATTCTTCCTTATTTTATTAATATAGTTACAGCACCATTTTATGAAGAATTATTAAAAACAGTTAATAAAATCTAAGATTAATAGTTTTATTTAACAAATTTGAATTTTATATGAGTATTTTAAATTACAAAAAAACACTCAAAACTATGTAAATTAAAAAAATTAAAAAGCAACAAAAAGAAAGCATGAATAAGAAATGGAAAATTAAATACATATAAAATAATTTCGAAGCAACGCTTTTTAACATACTTATCAAAAAAATATATATAAAAGTTTACGAACTATAACTATGCATAAAATTTAGATTGAACTATTAATATCTGTTGTTTTGCAAGATTTTTAAAATTATTTATATTTTTAAAACCACTATAAATTAGTGGTTGTATTTTTATAATGCTAATACGAATAAAAGTTTTAATGCCTCATTTAAAAAAATCAACCTTATTATTTGAAAAAATTAAAGATTATTTAAAATGTAAATAAAGAAACTCACTTTTTCGCTTAAAACCTCAAATAAATTAAAAGTTACTCTCATGCACTAAAAATACTACCTAAAATAAACTAATTATGTTATTATATAATACTTTATAACACAACTAACTAAAACTTTAAAAAAAATTAATTTAACATAGTATTGACAAAATGAAAAATCTTCTATTTAAATTTAAGGAGTAATCAATGAAGAAAAATCAATATTTAGATTATTTAACAAACGAAGATATACATGAAATGGTGGATAGATTCGGATATGTTATATCTAAAAACGAAACATTAGAAAATGATTATAATAAAGTTGGCTATGATAAAATTTACGACGAAGAAAAGAATGTTTATGCATTACGAATTAAATGTAAACAAAAGCCTAGCGAAAATTATGATGGTTTAGGCTATCATGCTTTAAGTGCATTATTCAAGATATTGCTACCTGTTTCTTATAATTTAGATTGCGGAGTTCTTTTTATAAATGATTTTTTGGTTCAAGAAATATTCGCTAACGATTTAATCAATGTCGATAATAAACAAGACAATCAAAAAGTTTTTGCAAATTTTATGGTGGAAAAGTTTAACAAGCAATCAAATGAACTCGCAGAACAATATATTGAAGATTATAATAAATTTATTATCAACTATAATAAAGAAATTGAAGAGCAACAAAACGACAAGCATGAACAAGAAATGGGAAATTAAATACATATAAAAAATCCAAAAGCTAGTTTTTTTTAACAAACTTATCAAAAAATATATATAAAAGTTTATGAACTATAACTATGCATAAAATTTAGCTGAACTATTAATATCTATTGTTTTGCAAGATTTTTAAAATTATTTATATTTTTAAAACCACCATAAATTAGTGGTTTTATTTTTATAACGCAAATACGAGCATAAAGTCTTAATGCCATATTTTAAAAAATCAACTTTATTATTTAAAAAAATTAAAGATTATTTAAAAATTTAAATAGAGAATCTCACTTTTTTATTGTATCAGAAAACCCCCAGATAGTCTGGGGGTTCAGCAAGGTTTACCGTTGTATAAAAAATCTCCTTATGTTAAAATAAAGTGTCTGCCAGACGCTAAATTTTAACATAAGGAGAAAAAGTCAATGAATGACATAAATAGTTTAACACACACGACTTGGAATTGCAAGTATCATATAGTTTTCGCTCCCAAATATCGAAGACGAGTAATATTTGGACAATTAAAACGAGAAATAGGAGCAATTCTAAGGTCGCTGTGTGAATGGAAAAATATAAAAATCGTAGAGGCAGAAGTATGCCCTGATCATGTGCATATGTTAGTAGAAATCCCACCGAAATTCAGCGTAAGCGGAATTGTGGGATTTCTGAAAGGAAAAAGTAGCTTGTTAATATATGAAAGATTTGCAAATATGAAATTTAAATATAGAGATAGAACATTCTGGTGTAGAGGATATTATGTTGATACAGTTGGAAAAAACACTCAAAAAATTAAGGAGTACATCGCGAACCAACTGAAAGAAGATAAGTTGAGGGAACAGATTGCGATAACGGAAATGTTAGACCCATTTAAAAAATAAAGGTGAGCGTCGCAAGTGGCAGACAAGGGTAAACGATTTCGTTATGCTAGTAACATAGGGCTACGCCCGCATCTGAAAAACCACCGGCTATGCCGGTGGATATTTATTTATCTTTTAATTATTAAAATACAAATTTATATTTTTTAAGCAGCCATTGGATCGTAATTTGGATTATAGAAAAGAGCAGTACCAAGTTGTAATCCACCAAATTCTGGCGGTAAAACTAAATCTAAGGTTACAATTTGAATTTTCGCTAATTCGTTTGGTGAAATTGGTCCTTCTATATCATTCAAATGAAGAACCTCACTATTAAAATCATCAAATTTATTTATAGAATCATTATTATGAACAATAACAGGTGAGCTTGTGTCAAAACTAATGTCATTTAAATTTAACGCAATTAAAGCATATTCCCCTACTGCTCCTTGTTCAGTAGTACTCGCAAAATACGATACATAAGTCATATCTACATTTTCTTCATCAATTTTAAAGGCTTCCATGTATGAATAGTTTAATATAGCATTAATTCCATCAGAACCAAACATACCCATTAATTTTGCAGTGTTCCCATCTGTCCAATTTCCTTCCTGGTTAATAATTTCCCCTTTAAAAATAACTTCTTGATTTGCTCTGACATAATCATCAATGTCATAATTAAGATTAGTTACATTTTTTACTAATGCAGTATCACTACCACTGCCACATATCTCGATACCCGCAAAACCACAAGGACCGAAAGTTATATCTTTTAATGTGATAATGGCACCGTCTAATTGAATACCAGTATCCCAACAATCTCTAAATATTGCATTTTCAATAATACTTGGTTGGGTAATTTCCGACGCTCTTACTATTCTTAAACCAACATAAAGATTCGAAAATTCCACATTTTTCATAGTTACTTGTGCAATAGTTTTGTTATGACTGTTGCCAGTTGCTTCAAATCCACCTCTTTCATGGCTTGCATCCACCCAAAGCCCCCATCTTATATGTTGATTTTCGGTTGGATTGGCATCATTTATACCATTTGTGATATTACCTTTAATGCCAAAGTTATAAAACTCGGTTATAAAATGTTGATAAGGACCGGTTGGTTGCAACTTAATAAGATCAATTTCACCGCTAGAAGTTG
>ENA-UOOK01001722-UOOK01001722.1-fermentation-metagenome-genome-assembly--contig:-NODE-1722-length-28325-cov-5.517580_pt1 | contig 28325 bp, 32 predicted proteins | sample MGYA00245777_ERZ724023 | MGnify/ENA primary metagenome ERZ724023 (study PRJEB28704, sample SAMN03018312) | fermentation metagenome | biome: anthropogenic terrestrial biome; feature: soil; material... | reverse complement strand
CAAATGCAGTAAAATTTTGGAGGAATCGAACCATGCTGATAGCACCATCTATTTTATCGGCTGATTTTGCAAAATTAGGAGAAGAAGTCGAAGCAATTACCAAAGGCGGAGCGGATTGGATTCATATTGATGTGATGGATGGACACTTTGTGCCGAATATCACAATCGGGCCATGTGTTGTGGGGGCGATCCGTTCTCATACGAATTTACACTTTGATACACACTTGATGATTGATCATCCTGAGCAATATGTACCGCAGTTTTTAAAATCCGGAAGTGACCGGATCTGTTTTCATTTGGAAGCGACAGAAGATCCGGCAGCAGTTTTGGCAAAAATTCATGAAGGCGGCGCAAAAACTGGGATTGCTTTAAAGCCCGGTACCCCGGTAGAAAAAGTGTATCCCTATTTGAGTAAGACCGATATGGTGTTGGTCATGACAGTGGAGCCCGGCTTTGGCGGACAGAAGTTCATGGCAGATATGATGGACAAGGTAAAAGCAATTAAAGAAAAATGTCCGCAGATGTTGGTTCAAATTGATGGCGGGGTCAATTTGGAAACCATTGGGGCCGCAGCACGTGCCGGTGTGGATGTTTGCGTGGCGGGAACTGCAGTCTTTGGGAAAACAGATTATGCAGTTGCTATTCATGAATTAAAGGAGAAAGCGCGCGAAGCACTTCAAAAATAATAAAAAGCCGTTCTTTTCTGGGAAAAGAACGGCTTTTTTATTTGTTCATCTTTTGCACTGTATTTTATCGATCAAAAAAGCTCCTTGCAGAGAAGCAAGGAGCTTTTTGTAATTTAATATTTTGTGTTTTTGAAAAGCGCATCTGCGGCGGCTTTATCTGAAATGGTTCCTTTTGCGTAGAGAACGGTGCCGCTGATCCTTGAAAGCCGGTAGTAAAGATCGCCGCCCTGAGCAGTCATCGTGGTGTATGTATCGGAATTTGTCTCTTTAATTTCCAACCCGGCGCGGGAAGAATAAGCATCTCGCATCTGTGAATAAAAATCCTTTGCGTCACTTTCTTCTTTAAACTGAACGAAAGCCATTTGCAGAGAAGGATCACTTTGCTGTGCGCCGGCTAGGTAAGCATCCAGCTTGGAGGAAGACGAAATGTCTTGGCTGTTCACGGTATATCCAACCGATTTTGCCGCTGATTGGACCTCATCAGATGAGAGTGCTGTTCGTGCGGAACCACATCCGCTGAAAAGAAGAACTGCCGATAGAAAAAGCGGAGCCGCAATCTTAAAAAATGACTTTTTGATCATTGAGAAACCTCCAAGTTTTTTAAAATGAAATCCGAAAATCTAAAAAGAATAATTTTATTTTATTCTTTTTTCAGCTGAAATGCAAGATAAGAGGAGCTTTTCAGATGAATTCAAAAAGATTTGTCCGAATCGACATTTATTTCCAGATCATGTAAACAAAAATTCGGCATAGCAGGGAAAATATTGCAGATACTAGTTCCTGTAATAACCACAAACATTTCTTTTTCGATTTTGAAAAAGATTAATAGGAGGTAATCGTCGGTGAAAGCAACAGGAATTGTAAGAAGAATTGATGATCTGGGACGGGTGGTAATCCCAAAGGAAATCCGGCGGACGCTGCGGATTCGAGAGGGGGACGCATTGGAAATCTATACAGATAACACCGGTGGCGTAATCTTTCGCAAATATTCTCCAATAGGAGATCTTTCTCAGACGGCAGATCAATATGCCGAGGTTCTGTTTCAGACTTCTGGACATCCGGTCCTCATCTGTGACAGAGATCATGTGGTGGCGGCAGCGGGTGTTTCCCGCAGAGAGTTTTTGGAGCGCCGCGTTTCTGCAGAACTGGAGGACTGCATGCAGAACCGCCGCCCCTATCTTTCACAGTCAAAAGAGGGGATCCGCCCAGTGGAAGGGATGGACTATCACGCGGATACTGTATGTCCGATTCTTGTTCAGAGTGATGTGAATGGCGCAGTGGTACTTTTGGGAGGAGAGACTCCTGCGGATGATACAGAGAAAAAGCTAACGCAGACCGTAGCGGCGCTCCTTGCAAAACAGATGGAAGCGTAAAGAAAAGGAGAAAAAAACCTGTTGTGCAGGAGAAATTATTAAAAACATGGATTTTCTAAGGCGGAATGCCTTTTCAAGGGTAAAAAAGCCTTGCTTTTTAAAGAAGGCTGTGCTATACTCAAAACGTAATATTTTGTAGGATGAAAGAGTGGGGCGACCCGCTCTTTTGTTTGCATTAGAGGTGTATCACTTGGCAGCAAAGAAAAAAGGCGGTATTGCACAGCAAGTTCGTAGTTTTATAGAACCTTATGCCCGCGAGTTAGGACTGACTGTCTGGGATGTTCGGTATTTAAAAGAGGGAGCAGATTGGTTCCTGCGTATCTTTATCGATAAAAAAGGCGGCGTTTCGATTGATGACTGCGTTGACCTGACCCATGCGATCAATGATCCTTTGGATGAATTGGACCCGGTATCCGAGGCTTATACGTTGGAAGTGTGTTCCCCGGGAATTGACCGAGAGCTGACTCGCCCCGAGCATTTTGCAGCTTATCTGGGAGAACCGGTTCGCGTGCGTCTCTTTCATGCATTGCCTTCGGGGGAGAGAGAACTTTCCGGAATCTTAAAAAAATTCGGAGATGAAAATGTAACCCTGCAGCTTTCGGATGATACCGATTTTATATTTTCCAAAAAAGATGCTTCATGGGTGAAGCTCGACGATGACGCTATTGGAGGGAACTAAAGCATGAATAACGAGATCATGGAGGCTTTGAAAATTTTAGAAAAAGAACGGGGCCTCCCCATGGATTATATGCTGGATCGAATCGAAAAGGCAATTACCACAGCATGTAAAAATAGCTATGGCAACGAGAACGCGAAAGCGGTTCTTGATGAAAAAAGCGGCGAGTTTAAGGTAACTCTGCGTAAGACCGTTGTAGAAAACGTAGAGCAGCCAGGCACCCAGATCACATTGGAAAAAGCACGTGCAGTGGACCCTACAGTGGGAATCGGCGATGAAGTAGAAGTTTCTGTTAAAACAAAGGAATTTGGAAGAATTGCCGCCCAGACTGCCCGGAATATTATTCGGCAGGGAATCCGAGACGGAGAGCGCGGTCAAATGCTGCAGGAATTCCAGTCAAAGCGGCAGGAGCTTGTTACGGCTTTGGTAGACCGGGTGGATCCCCGCTCCGGAGGAGTCTCTCTGCGGATTGGCCGCAGTGAAGCGAATCTTCCCCGCAGTGAGATGGTCGGAAATGAGCAGTTCCGTGAAGGCGAGCACATTAAAGTGTATGTGGTGGATGTTCGTGATACGGAACGTGGGCCGCGGGCGATCCTTTCCCGCACACACCCGGATCTTGTGAAACGCCTTTTTGAGATGGAAGTTCCGGAAATTTACGATGGAACCGTCGAAATCAAAGCGGTTTCCCGCGAAGCCGGTTCCCGTACGAAGTTGGCGGTCATGTCTCATAACCCCGATGTGGACGCGGTAGGTACCTGCATCGGCGCGAGAGGCGCCAGAGTCAATGCAGTTGTTGATGAGCTTTCCGGAGAAAAGATCGATATTGTCGAGTATAGTGATGATCCCCAGAAGTTTATTGCCAATGCACTTTCTCCGGCAAACGTTCTTAATGTCGAAATTGCAGAAGACGGTTCTCATTCTTGCCGCGTAACGGTGCCGGATGGCCAGCTTTCTTTGGCAATCGGCAATAAAGGACAGAACGCCCGCCTTGCGGTAAAGTTGACCGGTTGGAAGATCGATATCAAGCCGGAAAGCGGATTCTATGGAGAGAATCCACTAGAGCATCAAGAGAAGCCTGCAGAGGACGAAACTGCAGAGAATGAATAAAGAAAATTCTTAAAACATAAATGAGCGAATCGATTCCCCAAAAGGAGGTCTCCCATGCGTCCAAAAAAAATCCCCATGCGTATGTGTACCGGCTGCGGTGAGATGAAACCTAAAAAAGAGCTGGTACGTGTTGTAAAATCACCGGAGGGTGAAGTTTCTCTGGATCTCACCGGAAAAAAGCCGGGCCGAGGCGCATATGTTTGCAAAAGTGCGGAGTGTCTGCGCAAGGCGAGAAAATCCCGGCGCTTTGAAAAGGCATTTTCCATGAAAATTCCGGATGAGATTTATGACGCAATGGAGAAGGAGTTGACGGAGAATGAGTAATAGGGTGCTCCCCTTTCTGGGGCTTGCCCGCCGCGCGGGAAAGCTGAGCTTGGGGCATGATCCGGCGTTGGATCAGATCCGTCATGGAAAGGCAAAGCTGATTCTTTTAGCATGCGATTTATCGAAAAGAACCGCAGCCAGCGTTCGCGAAGAAGCGGATATGATGAAAATCAGCGTTCGGCCTTTACGGGAGAATATGGATGAAATCGGCAGCGCGCTTGGCCGACGCACCGGTGTAATTGCAGTAAACGATGCCGGTTTTGCGAAGAAGTTAGAGACGCTGTGCGCAACCGATGAGGAGGAATGTAATTTATGATGATTAAATACAGAGTTCGCGAGGTAGCAAAAGACTTGAATGTTCCGAATAAGGATGTTCTGGACGTCCTTGAAAAATATACCGAAGGGCAGAAAAAATATATGACTGCCCTGACAGAACCGGAATTGGACATTGTGTTTGAATCTTTCACACAAAAACATTCCTCAGAAAATCTAGATGAATATTTTGCCCAGAGAGATCTGAAAAAATCGAAAGAACCCGAAAAAGAGGCGAAAAACGTGCAGCCAAAATCCAATGCACCACAGACAGAAGAAAAACCCACACCTCGTCCGGTCACACCACAAACAGAAGGAAAAATCACACCTCGTCCGATCGCACAGAAGCCGGGAAGGATCACACCGGTAGCTCCTCGTAATGATCATTTTGTCAACCGCAATAATCAGCAGAGCGGAAGACCAAGCCGCGAAGGAAATGATCGCCCGCCTTTCCGTAGCAATAACAACAATAGCAATAATAATAGACGTCGGGAACTTTCTCCTGCACAGAAAATGGCGCAGCAGAGGCGCCCGATGCAGAACAACCCTTCTGTACAGCCACAGTCGGATCAGCCGATTTCGCATCCTGAAGCGCGGATTGTAGATACCCGTGCCCATACGGTCGAGCTGGATAAATACAACGAAAAGTATGATCGTCTGGCAAGCGACAGAATTAAGACTGATAACATGGTCCATAAACAAAAGCTTACCCAGCGCCGGAACCAGTATTATCGTAAACCCAGAGGGGCTCGTCGTGAGACAGAAGCGGAGCGTATGCGCCGAATCGCATTGGATCGCAAAAACAAACCGATTACCGTGCAGATTCCAGAAGAGATCACCGTTGGAGAGCTGGCAATGCGCCTGAAAGCGACCGCCGCAGAAGTGATTAAAAAACTGATCGGCTTAGGCGTTATGGCCAGCATCAATGATACCATTGATTTTGATACCGCTTCTCTTGCGGCATTGGAATTTCATGCGAAGGTGGAAAAAGAAGTTGTTGTCACGATCGAAGAGCAGATCATCGACGACAGCGAAGATAAAGATGATCAGTTGGTTCCCCGTGCGCCTGTTGTAGTTGTTATGGGTCATGTCGATCATGGTAAGACCAGCCTTTTGGATGCAATTCGTCATACCAACGTAACGGAGAGTGAAGCCGGTGGCATTACGCAGCATATCGGTGCTTATCAGGTTAAATTGGGAAAACGGGATGTTACGTTCCTTGATACACCGGGTCATGAGGCATTTACAACCATGCGTGCCCGCGGTGCGCAGGTAACGGATATCGCAGTTTTGGTAGTCGCTGCGGATGATGGCATTATGCCGCAGACAATCGAAGCAATTCATCATGCAAAAGCGGCGAAGGTTTCGATCATTGTTGCGATTAATAAAATGGATAAACCCGGAGCTAATCCGGATCGAGTCCTTAAGCAGCTCACCGAATACGAACTGGTTCCGGAAGAGTGGGGCGGCGAAACCCCCTGCATTCGGGTTTCAGCAAAGGAGAAGACCGGGATTAAGGACCTTTTGGAGATGATCCTTCTCGTTGCCGATATGAAGGAACTCAAAGCGAATCCTGACCGTGCTGCGAAGGGAACTGTCATTGAAGCACGTTTGGATAAAGGGCGCGGACCGATCGCAACCATGCTGGTACAGAACGGTACGCTTCGTATCGGAGATATTATTGTTGCCGGAACAACAGTCGGCCGCGTGCGCGCGATGACTAACTTCTGCGGCAAACCTATTGAGCAGGCAGGACCCAGTGTCCCAGTGGAGATTACCGGTCTTGATGATGTTCCAACAGGCGGAGATATCTTTAACGCTGTTTCGGATGAACGGCTTGCCCGCCAGTTGGTGGAACAGCGCCGTGCTGCTCAAAAAGAAGATGTCTTTAATGCTCGGACCAAAGTTACACTGGATAATCTCTTTGAGCAGATGCAGGAAGGCGATATGAAAGAACTGCAGGTCATTGTAAAAGCAGATGTACAGGGATCTGTAGAGGCAGTTCGCCAGTCATTAGAGAAGCTTGGCAACAGTGAAGTGCGCGTAAATGTAATTCATGGCGGCGTCGGTGCAATCAACGAAAGCGATGTCATGCTTGCAACGGCCAGCAATGCAATTATTGTAGGATTCAATGTCCGTCCGGATCCGGTGGCGGAGGAGAATGCAAAGCAGAACGGCGTAGAGATGCGGCTTTACCGCGTGATTTATGACTGTATTGCAGATGTGCAGTCTGCAATGAAAGGAATGCTTGCTCCGAAGGTACGCGAGATTCAGCTGGGCCGTGCCGAGTGCCGTGAGGTTTATAAGATCAGCAGTGTCGGCACTGTAATTGGCGCACATGTGATGAGTGGAAAAATTTTACGTTCGGCACAGATTCGTGTTGTCCGTGACGGAATCGTCATTACCGAGGATCAGATTTCCTCTCTGCGCCGTTTTAAAGATGATGTAAAAGAAGTAGCCGAAGGCTACGACTGCGGTATTTGCCTCGAGAAATTCAATGACGTAAAGGCCGGCGATATTCTTGAAGCTTTCCAGATGGAAGAATATCGCGAGGAATAAAAGGGAAAACCAACAAGAAGGGACCGCCCTGCGCCTTATTTGTGGTGCGGCGGATCCCTTTTTGCAAGAATAAGAAAGGAGGCTTTGCATCAATGCCAAGCCATCGTATGGGACGCACGACGGAGGATATCCGCCGGGAGCTGACTGCAATTTTTCGTGAACTCAAAGACCCGAGGGTAACTTCTACCCTCCTTTCAATTGTGCGGGTAGAAGTTACCTCTGATCTTTCATATTGTACGGTTTACGTCAGTGATATGGAAGGACTTCCCCGTACAAAACGTGCCGTTGAAGGACTAAAATCCGCCTCCGGATTTATTCGCCGGGAATTGGGAGAACGGCTCCATTTACGGCATGTTCCTGCACTGCTTTTTAAAGCAACAGATTCTATTGAATACAGTGCGCATATCTCAAAAGTGCTCAATGATTTGGAGGAAAAAGATGACCATCACGCTGAATGAAGCTGCCGCTTTTTTGGAAAGCCGAGAAGATATTCTGATTCTTTGCCACTCTTCTCCTGATGGCGATACCTTGGGGTCTGGGGCAGCGCTTTGTCTTGCTCTGCGCAGCCTTGGGAAAAGGGCACAGGTTCGCTGCAGTGATAAGATCGGGAAAAAATTTGAGTTTCTGTTCCAAGAACTTCCGGAGCAGGAATTTACCCCCAAAACCATTGTTGCGGTAGATGTGGCAGATGAAAAACTTTTGGAGGAACCGCTTTTGTCCCAGTGGGGCGGAAAAGTGGAGCTTTGTATTGATCATCATCCCAGCAATATGCACTATGCAGAGCAAGATTATGTAGACCCTAAGGCGGCGGCCACCTGCGAGATCATTTATGATCTGCTTAAATATCTGGAAGTTCCGCTTACTTTGCCGATCGCAACTGCAATTTATACCGGAATTTCTACCGATACCGGCTGTTTTCGGTATATTAATGTGACTCCGAAAACGCACCGCATTGCGGCAAAACTTTTGGAGTGCCATGTAGAGGCTTCTACAATCAATCATTTGATGTTTGAAACAAAAAGCCGTGACCGAATTCGTCTGGAACAGCAGGTTTTAGGAACTTTGGAGTTTTTCTCTCAAAACAGAGTTGCAGTGATTGCCATTACCAGAAAAATGGTGGAAGCTTCGGGAATTTCAGAAGAAGAGACCGAAGGCCTAGCTTCCCTCCCGAGGCAGATCGAAGGGGTTCGCATCGGGGTTACTTTAAGGGAAAAGGCAGATGGCTCCGTTAAGATTTCTTTGCGTGCACTGCACCCGCTGAATGCCTCCGATATCTGTGCAAAATTTGGCGGCGGCGGCCATCCGGGGGCTGCCGGCTGTTCGCTCCAGTGCTCTTTGGAAGAAGCCAAAAAACAGATTGTCAGCGCCTGCGAAGAAGTGCTGAATTCGTAATGAATGGTGTATTTATCCTTGATAAACCGGAAACATTCACTTCATTTGATGCAGTCGCTGTCATGCGCCACCTTTTTGGAGAGCGAAAAATTGGGCATACCGGAACGCTTGACCCAATGGCAACAGGCGTTTTACCGTTGCTTTTGGGGAAAGGAACCCGGGCGATTCCTTTTTTAGAAGAACGGCCAAAAACCTATCGTGCAGAATTTTTGCTTGGAAAGCGAACCGACACGCTGGATCGCACCGGAAAGCTCCTCGAAGAAGATGAAAAATCGGTGCCCAAAGAAGCTTTGCGGGAGACGATGCGAACTTTTGAGGGAGAAATTTTGCAGGTACCGCCGATGTACAGTGCAATCCGAAAAAATGGTGTACGACTTTATGATCTGGCAAGGCAGGGGGTCGAGGTGGAACGCTCTGCCCGCCCGGTTACGATCTATCGGCTAAAGCTTTTGGAATATGATGAGAAGACCCGGAGCGGCGCTCTCGAACTCACCTGCTCAAAAGGGACTTACGTCCGAACGCTGATTGATGATTTAGGAAAAAAATCCGGATGCTGCGGCGGAGTCATGACAAATCTGAGAAGGCTTGCGGCCGCCGGATTTTCAATAGATATGGCGCTCCCACTTTTAGAAGCGAAAGCAATGGAAAAAGAGGAGCTTTTAGAAAAGGTGCTGCCCATAGAAGCTCTTTTTAGGGAATATCCTAAAGTCGTTGTAAGTAAAGCGCAGGCAAAGCGCTTTTTAAATGGAGGCTGGCTTGACCCCAAACGTTTTGGGGAACAAAAATTTCCAAAAGATGCTCCTCTTCGGATAAAAAGTCCCGAAGGACAGTTTCTAGGGCTGGGAGAATGGCAGGAAGACGCTCTTCGGGTGTTGAAAATTTTTATGGATCAGGAGGAACTCAAATGAAGGTATATGAATCGCTGAAAGAATCCCCGGTGGCTACTGCGGTGGCATTGGGCTCATTCGATGGGATTCATCTGGGGCACCAGAAGGTAATCGCCCAGACAATGGATTTGCCTGGATTATCGCCGACTGTGCTGACCTTTGCGGAAAATCCTCTTTGTGATCTGGGTGGACATGCCGGCGGAGAATTAATTACCAGGCAGCAGAAAATTCTGATTCTGGAGTCTCTTGGCGTAGAACAGCTTTATATTTTAGAATTTCGGGACATCATGCACTTTTCTCCGGAAGAGTTCGTTGATGAAATCCTGCAAAAAGTCTGTCATGCAAAAAAAGTGTGTTGTGGTTTTAATTATACATTTGGCGCTGGAGGGCGCGGCACTGAAAAAACTCTGGAAACCCTCTGCGAAAAGCGCGGAATCGAAACCGCAGTGGTACCGGCAGTGCTCGAGGGTGGCGAACCGATTAGCAGCACGAGAATTCGCGGCCTTGTGGCAAGGGGCAATATGGGAGAGGCCGCGAGGCTTTTGGGGAGACCCTATGGGTATTTCGGAACGGTCTGTCATGGAAGGCGTCTAGGGCATTCTTTGGGAACGCCTACTCTTAATCAGAGGGTGCCCCAAAGTTTTGTTCTGCCTCGGTTTGGGGTTTATGTATCACGGGTCTTGTTTGATGGAAAACATTACTGCGGCGTGACGAATGTAGGAATTAAACCGACCGTTGGCTCAAAAGAGGTGCTGGCGGAAACATGGATGCCGTTCTATGAAGGCCCTGATCTCTATGGAAAAGAGATTCAAACCGAACTATTGCATTTTCAGCGTCCGGAACAGAAATTTCCGGGTATCGAAGCTCTGAAGGAACAAATTCGGAAAGACGGAAAAGCGGCGCTGGAGTTTTATGCTCGAAATCGGAATTTTTCTTGATAATCGAAAAACTCTGTGTTATACTAAATTTTGCACCCCATTTCCCGGAGAATCGCGTCTGCCCCAACAAGGGAAGCCACATGGCGTTTCTCTGCGAATGCGGGAATTTAAAAAAAGGTGGAAAAAACAATGCTGAAAACAGAAAAACAGGAAATTATCAAAGAATATGCCGTCCATGAGGGCGACACGGGTTCTCCAGAAGTTCAGATCGCTGTTCTGACTAAGCGCATTAACGATCTTACCGAGCATCTGCGCACCCATAACAAGGATCACCATAGCCGTCGCGGCTTGCTGAAGATGGTCGGCCGTCGTCGTAATCTGCTCAATTATCTGCAGAAAAATGACATTGAGCGCTATCGTACCATCATTGCAAAACTCGGAATCCGTAAATAATCAGAAGAATTAAAAAGCCTGCCTTCTAAAAAGGGCAGGCTTTTTTGTATGTTTTATTCTGAAAAACAATCCCATTGATTGATTGGAAAAAACGAATTACAAAAGAGTCAAAAGCAATCAGAAATTTTGCAAAATGGGCTATAATTTTTTTGAAATGTGTGCTAATATTATGAAATATGAATGAATAATCTATTAATTGGCGGCCTGAGGAAGCTGGCCGCGGGAAGGAAACGCACATGTTTGAAAATTATAAAGTTTTTGAAACCGAATTTGCCGGTCGCCCACTGCGGGTAGAAACCGGAAAGATGGCTCAGCTTGCTAACGGTGCCTGCATGGTTCGTTATGGAGATACTGCAGTTCTTTGTACGGCAACCGCCAGCGCGAAACCCAGGGAAGGAATGGACTTTTTTCCGTTGTCTGTGGATTTTGAAGAAAAACTTTATTCGGTCGGCCGAATTCCGGGCTCGTTTTTGCGCCGGGAAAATAAACCCCCGGAGAAAGCAATCCTTGCAAGCCGCTTGATTGACCGCTCCATTCGTCCGCTTTTCCCGAAGGATATGCGCAATGATGTCACGGTTGTTTGCACCGTGATGAGCGTGGATCAGGATTGTTCACCGGAAATTACTGCGTTGGTCGGGGCTTCAATTGCGCTTTCTATTTCCGATATCCCGTGGAAAGGCCCGATTTCTGCTGTATCAGTGGGATTGATTGATGGGCAGTATATTTTAAATCCGACCAGCACACAGCGCGAACAGAGCCGTATGGCGGTGACCGTTTCCTCCACCGCTGAGAGAATCCCCATGATTGAAGCAGGCGCAAAGATCGTTTCTGATGAAGAAATGTACGAGGGGATTGCTTTCGGCCATGAAGAGAATAAAAAGATGGTCACTTTTATTGAGTCAATTCAAGACGAAATTGGCAAAGCAAAATTTACATATGAAGCAGTTCATGCAAGCGATGAAATGCAAAATGACGTCATGGATTATGCCGGTGAAGCGGTAAAGGCTGCGCTGGATACCAATGATAAAAATGTGCGCGACGCTCGTTTGGAACCAATTTATGACGATGTTTTTCAGCATTTTGCAGAGAAATATCCGGACAGCGAAAAACAGCTTGATGAATGCCTCTATAAAACACAAAAATATATCGTGCGGCGCTGGCTTTTGGATGAACAGAAGCGCGTGGACGGACGCGGGATGGACGAAATGCGTCCGCTTAATGCTGAGATCGATCTTTTGCCGCGCGCTCATGGCAGCGGTATGTTTACCCGCGGTCAGACACAAGTGCTGACTGCTCTGACGCTGGGGTCTGCAAGCGATGCGCAGCTTCTGGACGATATCGGGGAAGAAAAAGAAAAGCGCTATATGCACCAATATAATTTCCCGAGTTACAGTACCGGCGAAACAAAGCCGAGCCGGGGCCCCGGACGTCGAGAGATTGGGCATGGCGCATTGGCGGAAAAGGCTCTTTTGCCCGTGATTCCTTCGCAGGACGAATTTCCGTATACTTATCGTTTGGTGAGTGAGGTGCTTTCGAGCAACGGCTCTACCAGTCAGGCATCTATCTGTGCAAGCACTTTGGCGTTGATGGCGGCAGGCGTTCCGATTAAGGCACCGGTTGCCGGAATCTCCTGCGGCCTCATCACGGAAGGCGAGCGCTGGATGACGATGGTGGATATTCAGGGGCTGGAAGACTTTTTCGGCGATATGGACTTTAAGGTAGCCGGAACCAAAGAAGGAATCACCGCCATTCAGATGGATCTTAAAATTAATGGGCTGACTCTTGCAATGGTAAAAGAGGCGCTTTATAAGACCCATAAAGCGCGCAATTACATTATTGATGAAGTGATTCTTAAGACGATTTCGGCGCCTAGAAAAGAACTTTCCCCTTATGCGCCCAAGATGATGAGCACCCGGATTCCGGTGGATAAAATTCGCGAAGTGATTGGGACCGGCGGAAAAGTGATCCATCAAATCTGCGACGAATGCGATGTAAAGATGGATGTACAGGAAGACGGCCATATCTATGTAACCGGCCTTAGCTATGATAATCTCAAGCGTGCGATGACGATTATTGATACGATTGTACATGATCCGGAACCCGGTGCGATCTATAATGGCAAGGTGACCCGACTGATGGATTTCGGCGCTTTTGTAGAAATTGCTCCCGGAAAAGAGGGGCTTGTGCATATTTCGCAGCTTGATGTAAAACATACGGATAAAGTCACGGATGTCGTAAAGGTTGGAGACGTTGTGATGGTAAAAGTACTCGGCACTGATGACCGCGGCAGACTGAATTTATCGCGCAGAGAGGCGCTGATTGAGGTCGAGGGACTTGTTCCGGAGAATGATCTTTCAGAGGAACAGCAGAACCGGCGTCCACCCCGCCGTGATGACCACCGGCCCGGACGTCCGGGAGGCCGCCCGTTTCGCCGTGAACACGAATAAATGATTTAAAAAAGCGGAGAACATTTTGTTCCCCGCTTTTTTAGAAAAGATAAAAATCAGGCTTGGTGTGCATGATGATATTCATCACTTTCAGAGTGACGAAATAAGAGAGAAATACAGTAAACTGCACACAGCGCAATCAGAATATAAACGGTTCTGGCAGGCCATGTTCCTGCGCCACCAAAAAGCCATGCGACCAGGTCTACTCCGAAAATTCCAACGCTGCCCCAGTTGATACCGCCGATAATTACCAGGCAAAGCGCAAATGTTTCCATTGGTTTTTACCTCCTTTATGGAAATAGAATTTCCAAAGATCAGAAATTTTATACATTCTTTTTAACAAAGAGGCTAATTTATAAAAATATTTACAGACTAGATTTTTTTCAAACTGTAAAATGTGATATAATTATTATATAAATTCATTCAAAAAGAGGGGGTACCTCCAAAATGTCGAAGATTACGCAGGCAAAACGAATTGTTTTAAAAGTCGGAACCAGTACGCTGACTTACGAAAACGGCAGCCTGAACTTAAGGCGCTTTGAAACACTCTGCAAAGTATTGAGCGGCCTTTGCAACGAGGGACGGGAGATCATTTTGGTCACCAGCGGAGCGATGGGAGTCGGCGTCGGCAAAATGGGACTTTCCAAAAAGCCGGAAGAGACGGAAAAACGTCAGGCGGTAGCGGCTGTTGGACAGTGTGAGCTGATGTTTATGTATGATAAATTTTTCGGGGAATATAATCATATTGTGGGGCAGGTCCTTTTGACCCGCGATGTGGTGGAGTATCCGCACAGCAAAAAGAATACGGAAAATACATTTGAAGCGCTGCTCCAGATGGGCGTGATTCCGATTGTAAATGAGAACGATTCCGTTGCAGTAGACGAATTGGTCGGCAAAAGATTTGGAGATAACGATACGCTTTCTGCTACGGTTGCGGTACTTACAAAAGCGGATCTTCTGATTATTTTAACCGATATAGACGGCCTTTATGACGCAAATCCTCAAACGAATCCGGATGCGAAAAAGATTCCGGTGGTAAAAGGGGTTACGCCGCAGATAGAGGCTCTCGCGGGCGGTGCAGGCAGCAATCTTGGGACGGGAGGCATGGCGACCAAAATTGCCGCAGCAAAAATTTCTACGGAGAAAAAGATTCCCTGCGTAGTAATGTCCGGCGGAGATCCGGAAGATCTTTATCATCTGCTGGACGGAAAACCTTTGGGGACTGTCTTTTATAAGGAGGGAGCAGCAGAATGAGCAAAACGCTTCTCGAAATGGGAAAAGCTGCAAAAGAAGCAGCAAGAGTTCTCGCCAATGCGGGGCCGAAAAAAGATCAGGCGCTTTTAAAGATCGCGGACGCGCTGGAGAGCAATCAGAAAAAGCTTTTAGAAGAGAATCAGAAAGATTTAAAAGCTGCAAAGGAAAGCGGGATGACCGAGGCACTGCTTGATCGGCTTGCTTTAACGCCTCAACGAGTTCACGAAATGGCTGAGGGCGTGCGAAAAGTAGCGGCTCAGAAAGACCCGATCGGTTCGGTTATAGAAGGGGAAGTCCGTCCAAACGGTCTTGAGATTCGGCGGGTAAGAGTGCCGTTAGGCGTGATCGGAATTATCTTTGAGGCACGTCCCAATGTGACTTCTGATGCGGCAGCACTCTGCTTAAAGGCCGGAAATGCCGTGATTCTGCGCGGAGGGCGCGAGGCAATCCACAGCAATCTATGTGTAGCCGATTTGATGAGAGAAGCGGTAAAAGAAGCAGGTTTGCCGCAGGACAGCATTCAAATGGTAGAGGATACCTCACACGAGAGTGCAAACCAGATGATGAATCTTACCGGCTACTTGGATGTTCTGATTCCCCGTGGAGGCAGAGGGCTGATTCAAATGGTGGTAAAAAATGCGCGGGTTCCGGTGATCGAAACCGGCGCCGGAAACTGCCATGTTTATGTAGATGATTCCGCTGATCTCGATATGGCGGCCAATATTATTTATAATGCGAAGACCAGCCGCCCCAGCGTCTGCAATGCGATTGAAACGATCCTTGTCCATGAAAAAGTGGCAGAAGAAGCGCTGCCAAAAATCAAGGCGCTGCTCGATCAAAAGCATGTGGAGCTGCGCGGCTGCGCAAAAACGAGAGAAATCCTCGGCGACAGTGTGATTCCTGCAACGGAAGAAGACTGGAATACCGAGTATGATGATTATATTTTGGCGGTTAAAGTCGTAAAGAATATGGAAGAAGCACTTTCTCATATTGCACGCTATAGCACCGGTCACAGCGAATGTATCGTGACCAAAAGCTATGAGCATGCCCGAGAGTTTACACAGCGGGTCGATAGTGCCGCCGTTTATGTAAATGCTTCCACCCGCTTTACCGATGGCGGAGAGTTTGGACTGGGTGCAGAAATTGGCATCAGTACACAAAAACTCCACGCCCGAGGACCTATGGGCGTGGAGCAGTTGACAAGTACGAAGTTTTTGATTTTTGGAAATGGGCAGGTTCGTTAAAATTTTATAACAGCATATAAAGAAATGCTAGAAGAAGACTCGGATCGCTTTTTTCTTCCATCAGGAGGAGAAGAATGGATAAGAGAAGATTTCGTTCTCCATCCTTTAAAATAGCTGAAAAGGCGCTTTCCTGCGGTTCAGAAGACGTATCTAAGTTCGGAGGGGTCGCAGACGCAGAGGGATGTTCAGAAACGTGAGAGACAGGCTCTTTTTGCGGGGGTACATTTTCTGTTGTTTCTTTTGCCCTTTGCTGCGGATATGACTGCCCGGAATTATTGTTATTATTATGAGTGGAAGCGACAGGAGTAGGAGCGGGAGCGGAATAATGAGCATTTTGGATGCGGCTTGCTTGCCGCTGCATTTCCTGCGCACGCCGGATCGCTTCTTGCTGAAGTTTTTGAAAGTTATCCGTTTCCAAATCCCCCGTCTCCTTTTTTTGAAAATTTTCTGAATTTTACAGCATTCCACCTATATTGCCTAGAATACCGGAACTCTTCAGCACAGGAAGCATACGCATCATTTGCAGAAGGCGAACTGCTTCATCCAGCTTTTTTTGGCGCGCTTCTGAGAGCATGGGGCGCAGTGCATGCAATAGACGAGTGCTGTTGTCTTCTGTCTGAAAACTCTGCATCATTGGGGCAAGCTTTGCGATGAGTCCCAGCGTGTTCATATCGAGTCCGCCTAAGATTCCCGCAAGATTTCCAAAGGAGGGTCCGCTCGCCGGGGGGCCACTGGTGCCGGATGAAGGGGCAGGACCTGAGGAAACAGGGGGTGCAGTCGGAACTGGATTTGACTGTGAGGACTGCTGCGAAGCAGAGTTTCCTTCTCCCATGGAATTAAGAACACTCTGCACTTGTGCCATTATATTGGGGTCTTTCAGCATGGCAGAGAGCTTTTGCGAGAGATCATCCATTTTATTTGCCTCCGAATTTTTTCATGAGTTCCTTCGCTTGCGGCGTAGAGAGCAGTTGCTCCAAAGCAACTTTATTATGCAGAATGCTTTGCACTTTTTGTGCGTCTTCTTTAGAGAGCTTCTGCATCATCTGCTGTACTTTTTGTTGACCGTTGACATTATTTCCCGCAGAATTGTTTTGATTGGGGTGGTTCTGGTTATTTCGATTCATTTTTTCAACCCCTTTCCTGTAGAATATATATGAACCTGCATGATAAAATATGATGAATTACGAAGGAGGGTTCGGGCGGATGAGAATTCTTGTCGTTTCCGATACACACCGCGACAGTTGGTCTCTGCAGGAGGCAATTTTGAGGCAGCCAAAGGCCGAAGTGGTGATCCATTTGGGAGACGGCGCAGACGAAGCAGAAATGATAAAGCAGAAATTTCCCGAAAAACAGTTTTATATGGTGCGTGGAAATTGCGATTGGAGCTGCAATCTTCCGATGGAGCAGATCGTAACACTTGAAGGGAAACGTATCTTTTTTACCCACGGCTATGCGCAGAATGTAAAGTACGGATTATATCAATTAAAGAGCGAAGCGAGAGAACAGGGTGCAGATGTGGCCCTGTTTGGACATACACACGAAAGCATGATCGATTATGAGGACGGGCTTTATTTAATGAATCCCGGCTCTTTACATGGAATGGATGCGACTTATGGGATTCTTGACTTGACTCCCGAGGGAATCGTAACCAATATTGTTTGGCTGTAACGCCGGTTTCATTGACAGAAACGTGCAATCATGCTATTCTTTTGGAAAAATTAAGAATTAAAAAACTCTAAAAAACTCTTTTGATAGTTTAAATAAAAACGGGAGGAACCGACCATGAAGGAATATGACAGATGGCTCAGCCGGAATCTGGAAGATCCCGATCTGACAGAAGAACTTAAAAAGATTAAAAATCAGCCGGAAGAAATCAACGACCGGTTTTACCGGGATTTGGAATTTGGCACCGCGGGGTTGCGGGGCATTTTAGGCGCAGGAACAAACCGTATGAACATTTATACGGTCCGTAAAGCGACACAGGGCCTTGCAAATTATCTTTTAAAACATAATGGAAAATCGGCGGCAATCGCTTATGACAGCCGAATCAAGAGCACGCTTTTTGCAAAAGAGACTGCGTCTGTGCTGGCAGCAAACGGAATCAAAGCTTATATCTATCCATGGCTTTCCCCTACCCCGACTCTCTCCTTTGCAGTGCGCTATCTTCACTGTGATGCCGGTGTCTGCGTGACCGCAAGTCACAACCCTGCCAAATATAACGGCTATAAGGTATATGGCGCTGATGGATGCCAGATTACAGCACAGATGGCGGACGACGTGATGAACGAGATTGAAGCGCTCGATCTTTTTGAAGATCCAAAGACCATGAACTTTGAGGATGGATTAAAAGAGGGACGCATCCGCTATATGGGCGATGATGTGATTGAATCATTCCTGCAAAGGGTGGAAGCAGAGCGAATTCTTTCGGACGACTGCGATAATCTGAAAGTCGTTTACACACCGCTTAACGGAACCGGGCTTGTCTGCGTAAAGGAGATTCTGCGCCGTATCGGAGTGAAAGACGTCACGGTTGTTCCGGAGCAGGAAAAACCCGACGGCAACTTCCCTACTTGCCCGTTCCCGAATCCGGAGATCCGCGAGGCGCTTGCAACCGGACTAACACTTTGTGAAAAAGTGCAGCCGGATCTGCTCGTTGCTACAGACCCGGATTGTGACCGCTGCGGGATTGCAGTCAATCAGCACGGGGAGTTCCATCTGATGAGTGGAAACGAAGTCGGTGTTTTGCTGCTTGACTTTATTGCCCGTGTGAAAAAAGAACGCGGAATTTTGCCGAAAAATCCGGTGGCGGTCACTACGATCGTCAGTACAGATATGGTAGATCCCGTTGCGAAAAAATATGGCATTGAACTGTATCGTGTGCTTACTGGATTTAAAAACATTGGGGATCAGATTGCCTCTTTGGAAGAAAAAGGCGAAGAAGATCGGTATCTTCTTGGATTTGAAGAGAGCTATGGATATCTTTCCGGCGGATATGTGCGCGATAAGGATGCGGTTAATGCAAGCATGCTGATCTGCGAAATGGCAAGCTGGTATAAGAAAAAGAATATGACGCTTTTGGATGCGATGGAGGCACTCTATCAGGAGCATGGATTCTATCGGAACGATTTGCTCAACTTTGCCTTCGAAGGCGAAGACGGCATGAAGCAGATGAAGAAAATTATGGATCACCTGCGGGAAGATCCGCCAAAATCACTGGGAGGATTCCCGGTGTTTTGCTGGAGTGATTATGAGAGTCGTATGCGCCATGACAAAGATGGGGAAACTCTCATTGACTTGCCAAAATCAAATGTGGTGGAGTTCCGCATGGAAGGCGACAGCAAGATTATCGTGCGTCCTTCTGGTACAGAACCGAAGATCAAAGTTTATCTTTCTGCAAAAGGGAAAGACTTGCAGGAGGGAATCAAGCTGATTGAAATTTTGAAAAAAGCGGGAACAGATTTGATTCAACCAAAATAATTTGGTAGAAATCATATAATTTGTGTACGAAATGATAAATTTCTGTGAACTATACGGGCTACGATTGACATAATTGCTTGAATGCGATATAATCAAAAACAGTACAGGACTGGGCCAACGGGGCCCGCGTGATATATTTGAATGAACGCCGTGCTTTTTTAGCATATTCTGCTTTTTAGGGAGCAGAAAGGATCTGTATGAGACGAGAGGCTGAGGGTTTTTTCTCTCAGTCTCTTTTTCTGTAAAAAAGAATTTTTGTTTTAGGATAAGCAAAAACGCCTTGGCAAATACTAAAGCTGAGGTGAATAAAATGGATGTTTTACGTGCTTTTTTAGTAGGCGGTTTGATCTGTGTTGTTGGACAGCTTCTCATTGATTTTACCAAACTGACACCGGCGAGAATTTTAGTCAGCTTTGTTGTAGCGGGCGTTGTGTTGGGTGGATTGGGAATTTATGAGCCGCTCATTAATTGGGCGGGAGCCGGAGCGACAGTGCCGCTCACTGGATTCGGATATCTGATGGCAAAAGGAACGCTTCAGGCGGTTCGGCTTTATGGCCCGCTTGGAATTATTACCGGAGGATTGACAGCTGGTGCCGCAGGAATTGCGGGCGCAGTTATATGTGGCTTTTTGGCAGCGCTCTTTGCACGATCCGGAGATAAAAGCTGAAAATGTGTGGGAAAGCGGGGCTAGAAGTAAATGGAAAATTGAATTTTTAGATAAAGATATTGTAAAAGTTTGTCGTGTTTGGTATAATGAAAAATGTTTATTAGTTGTCGGCCCCATTATAGATGGGCCGGACTCGTTTCTTTTAGGGAGGTTTTCCTTTGCGAATCCTGAAAAAATGCGAGGCCACCATTGTACTTCTGTTGAAGCTTTTGCTGTTTGCAGCACTATTTTTGATTTTCTTTGCAATTTTTGGAAAAGAAAATCCTTGGCTTTGGCACCCTTCCCGTACAGCGGCTGTAACGATGATTACATTTACGCTTTTTGGCGGACTGATGATTGTAATTTATGGCGGCTTTCGGATTGGCGAACAAAAGAGCAAAGAGCTTGCACGTTCGATGGTACTGGCTGCCCTGATGACAGATTTGGTGACCCATTTAATGCTCTGCATTATGAATACAAATGACGGAAACAATTCTTCATTTGTATATGAAACCCCGCAGCTTTTGCTTTTGGTGTTTCTTTTGCAGATTCCCGTAATTGTTCTCTGGACTTATTTTGGCAACTTTATTTATTTTACCATCAATCCTACAGAAAATTGCTGCGTCATAACCGGCGCAGAAGGTGTGGGCGATTTATTGCCGAAAATTGGGCGCTATCATAAAAGATACCGTATTAATCAGGTGATTTCGTTCAGTAATCCAGATGTGCTGCAGTTTATCGATCAGAGTGATACGGTGTTTCTCTACCAGGTTCCTGCAGAGGAACGAGCTTATTTGGCAGAATACTGTTATGCTGCCAATAAAAACATCTATTATGATTTTGAAATTCGTGATATTGTTTCTTTGGGAGCAAAAGCGACCACTATGGACGATACGCCGATGGTGATGTTCCAGGTAAAAACGCTTACCTTGGAACAGCGTTTTGTCAAAAGGACCATGGATTTGATCCTTTCTATTATCGCAATGGTCATCACAAGTCCTTTGATGCTAGGCAGTGCGATTGCAATTAAAGCCTATGACGGTGGCCATATTATTTTTAAACAAAAAAGAATGACAAAAGACGGCAGAGTTTTTTCTGTTTATAAATTTCGTACCATGCGGGAGGAAAATTGTGTAAATCGTTCTGTGACAGAGGATGATGAACGCATTACCCCGCCCGGAAGGTTTTTGCGTAAAACCAGAATGGACGAATTGCCGCAGATTTTTAATATTATCAAAGGGGATATGAGTATTGTCGGGCCGCGGCCTGAGATGCTGGAAAATGTTGAAAAATATACGAATGCTTTACCGGAGTTTCAATACCGGCTGCGTGTAAAAGCGGGACTTACCGGACTTGCACAGATTCAGGGAAAGTATAATACTTCGCCCAAAGATAAACTGATGATGGATCTTATGTATATTCAACAGTATAGCATTTGGCAGGATCTGAAGCTGGTTTTCCAGACCCTGACGATTTTTCTAAAAGCGTCTGAAAGTACGGAGGCTTTTAAAAAGTCACCGCAAATGATGAAACCCAAAAAAGAGAAAAAAGGTGAAAAAGATGAGTAAGAATCGCAATAATCGGTCTTATCGGCCCGATACATACGAATCCCATTCTTCATCAAAGCGAAAAAAAATGCCGGTTTCGGTGGGCAGAGCAGTGCTGTTAACGCTTTCAATTTTGTTTGTTGCGTTGGGTGCTTTTACCGTGGTTGCTTACCAGTATATGTTTGCGCCGCTTACAGTCAAGGCGATTGACCGCAGTGCTTCGGCATTGGGCATTGCCTCAAATGCGCAGGATGATATGAAGGAAACCGGCGTGATTAATATTGCTTTATTTGGTGTGGATTCCAGAGACGAGAGTTCCGATGATGGCCGTTCGGATTCGATGATTATTCTCTCCATCGATAAAACACATTCCAAAATTAAATTGACCTCCATTTTGCGCGATAGCTATGTGCCGATTGATGGCCATGGAAAAGAGAAGATTACGCATGCTTATGCTTATGGTGGGGCTCCTCTTGCACTTCGCACCTTGAACGAGAATTACAATATGGATATTCAGGATTATATGACGGTTAATTTTGCACAGTTTGCTAATCTGATCGATTCCGTCGGGGGAATTGATATGGATATCTCTGACGAGGAAATGAAGGAAATGAATGATGTAATCTGGGGGTCAGAGACTGAACAGGCGAAAGATTCCCAGATGATTAAAACAACAGGCCAACAGCATTTAAATGGTAATCAGGCAGTTATTTATGCTCGTATCCGTGAAGATGACGGTGATAACTTCCGTGCCGAACGTCAGCAAAAAGTACTTGGCTATCTTTTAGATAAGGTAGAAGCGATGCCTATGACGGAATATCCGGCACTGGTGCGCACCGCTATGGGAATGTGTGAGACGAGCCTTTCTCAGGATACAATTTTGAGTTATGTGCCATTCTTGGGCAGTAAACCGTCGTTAGAGAAAATCACAGTCCCAGATATTAAGTATGAGACTGATGTACAGGATGGCATTTATGGGGACGCTGGATGGGTTTGGCGCTATAATTTGAGCAATGCCGGCAAACGAATTCGTGCTTTTATTTATAACGAGACATAAAAAAGAAAAAATAAAAAGCTGCTGCTTCAAATTGGAGCGGCAGCTTTTTTTGTAAGAATGAAAAAGGCCCTGTATCGAAATTTTCTCGATGCAGGGCCAAAATTGAAAAATACTGATTAAAATTACTGAATGGAGCAGTCTAAATAATGGTCCAACTCTTCTTCATCTTTTTTCTTTTTTTCAAAGAAGAGGACCACTGCGACAGTGGCAGCGGCAATCGCTGAAACTGCTGAGATAATCGCGATCAGTACAGAGTATTTATTTTCTGTTCTCATAATGGACACCTCCCGATAGTCGATTCATTTCTTTTATCATATCCATTTGATGAAGAAAAGTCAAGTATTCGTTGTCAAGGGAAAAAAGGAAAAAGAAAAAGCAGAGCAAAAGCTCTGCTTTTAGATTCTTTTAAATCAAGCATTTACGGTATTCAGCTTGCGATTCAAGCTGGACTTTTTGCGGGCAGCAGTATTCTTTTTCAAAATGCCCTTTGCAGCTGCTTGGTCGATAGCTTTAACGGCGACACGCACGGCCTCGGCACGATCTTCTGCTTTGGCGTCAACGGCGGCATTTGCTTTCTTTATATTGGTCTTAAGCTCAGAATTAATCGACTTGTTAATCATCGTTTTTGTAGCGATAACTTTTACGCGCTTCTTCGCGGATTTAATATTCGGCATAGTTGCACCTCCTTTTACGGTCGTCACATATTATTAATGATAGCATTGTGACCCTGAAAAAGCAAGTAAATTTCTCGAAAAACATTGGTTTTTGAAAAAATAATCTGCAAAAATCCGCACAGACTATAAAAAACAAAGACAGGAGGAAGATTTTAATGGCATATCGAACAGATCTCGCGATGGAACGCAGTGGAAAAACAATGCAGAAAGAAAATTTGCGTGGATTTCCGGTGCGCAGATCAAAAGAAGGAGAAGTGTGTTATGTGACGATTGAAGCACCGCGAATTGGCGGCGGAGATGATGAGGAAGCGTCTCTAAGACGGCTGGTAACGGACGAGCTGCAAAAACTTTTGCCTTCAAAAGGAGAAATTTTGGTAGCAGGTCTCGGGAATGCGGATATGACGCCGGATGCGCTTGGCCCTATTTGTGCAGATCAAGTTTTTGCGACCCGTCATATCAAAGGGGCAGTTGCACACGAAGTGGGTTTAGGAGAGCTGCGTTCGGTGGCGGTGGTAAAGCCTGGTGTTTTGGGCACTACGGGAATTGAAACAGCAGAGCTTCTGCGTGCGCTGGTACAAAAGATGCACCCGGCGGCAGTAATCGCGGTAGATGCACTGGCGGCAGGCAGACTGCATCGGCTTTGCAAAACAATACAAATTTCCACCGGCGGAATTGCTCCTGGTTCCGGCGTGCGCAATGATCGGCCGCGCCTCGATGAAGAGACAATAGGGGCTCCGGTAATTGGGCTTGGTGTGCCGACTGTGGTGGATGCAGCTACACTCTGTGAAGACCTTTGCAGCGGAGAGGTAGAAGGTGCCGGTACTATGATGGTAACGCCCCGTGGAATCGATTCGCTTGTTTCGCGCGCGGCAGGACTTTTGGCCCTTGCGATCAACTGTGCGATAAATGATTCGATTGATCCCGAAACGTATGAGCAGCTGATGCTTGCTTAAAATCATTCTGCATTCTATGCTAATTTTGAAAGTTCCTGTGAAAGCACTTGGCCAAAGAGATGACCGGAATAAACCGCTTCGTCCAGTGTATTTACCTCTGTGCCGAATTCACAGAGCAGAGAACCTTTGGTAAGCTCTTCGTTATAGCGGCGGTCGATAAAGTCGAGCGGGCGCATTAATTTTGAAAATTGTGTGCCGCCTGACTGCAGACGAACCGCTAACTTGAGATTTTCGGCCCAGTTTGGAAAATCCAGTGTGCCGTCGTCGCAGCCTGAAATGATCATGACCTGTGCGGCTCGTTTCCCATTAATGATGGCAGTGGGCTTATAGCGGATTCCGTCCTTTGTTGTCATGGAATCTCGATGAATGTCTAGTGTTACCTGAATGCTGGGATACTGCGCAAGATTTTTTTGAACGGTAGCGCAGCTGCGGTCATAACAGCCATTGTAATTGGGACTGTCGTGAATTGTGGTATCGTGGATGACGCCGATTCCCGCTGCCTTTAATTCTTCGGCAATGGCATCCCCTACCGCTGCGACGCTGAGGCTGGGATCATCGCTGCTGGTAACACCTGCATAGGCTTCGCAGGTGTGTGTGTGATAGATCAGTACCATTGGACTGCCGTCTTTGTGAATTTCCAGAGGCGGGGTCTGCGAAAGGACATCTGCTGCGTCAACGGAATGTCCGGAAGTTGCATTTTTGATAAAGATTCCGTCTTGCTCTGTTCCACCCTGAGAAAGATCAGTTTCGAGAATGTTTCCGTCTAAAAGAGAATCAGAAAGTGAATCGGAAGGAAGGCTCCCCGACGAAGATTCAGCAGTCGCTGATGATGGCTCGGTTGAAGAAACGCCGGAATTAGAGGAAACCGGCGGAATATAAACGGATTGAGGCAAAGAATTAAGAGCTTCCGGCTCATTTGGATTGACGACTTCATGATAAAAACCCAGCGGCAGAACCGTATCTGCAGCGGCAACAGCAGCCTGCTGAGCGGAAAATTCCGGCAGCCTTGAAAACACACAGGCGAAGGAAAAAATAGCTAGGAGTGCGGTTCCGGCTGTACGAAGGTATTTACCCAATAAGAATCCCTCCCTGTCCTTGTTTTGTTGGAGTATATGGGAAAACTGGGGAAAATATGAATGGGGGAATGGAAATGCGGTCTACTTGGAAAATCGTTTTATGTTCTTGCGGGGCGACACTTTTGGTGTTGGGAACAGGACTTTTGCTGATGACGGTGGACGTAAATTGTCGATGGATTGGTTTTGGGGATGCACATACGCTTTATCTTGATCAGGTGCGTCCCGTGACAAAACGCCTCGGACCCCTTTCTTTCGCAACAGATGTATGGTATGATCAATTTGTTGAATTGATATGTCCGGAATCACTGGAATCCTGAAAGAAAGAGGGCGGCAGAATGAAAAAGCAGGCGGAAATTGGGACTTTGGCTTTTGGCACTTTTATGACCTCACCTTTTTCTGCTGTGGCTGCCACTCTCGAGGCACCGAAAGACAGCTCTAGGGATTTGCTTTTAAATACGTTGGGGATTTTAGGCTGGATTTTACTTTTGGTGATTTTGGTTGGAACGATGTTGGTAGCGGTCAAAAACCCGTTGAGCCGTCAGAGGTTTGTTGCTCGCCGCCGTTATCACCGTCCGCAGAAAAAAATCCGTAAAAAATAAAAAGAGGACGGAACTGCAAGAGAAGAAAAGCAGTTCCGTTTTTTTAAGGTTTATGGTATAATAAAATTTACTTTAAGAATTGATTTTAAAAAGAAAAGGAGCGGTGATCTTTGAAAATCCCACGGGAAAGAATCCGCAATTTTAGTATTATCGCACATATTGACCATGGCAAAAGCACGCTTGCCGATCGAATTCTGGAGCAAACAAAATCGGTTCCTCTGCGTGAGATGGAAGATCAGATCTTGGACGATATGGATCTGGAGCGTGAGCGCGGAATTACCATTAAGGCGCATGCGGTCACGCTGGTCTATACGGCAAAAGACGGGCTTGATTATGTCTTTAATCTGATCGATACCCCCGGCCATGTAGACTTTAATTATGAGGTCAGCCGATCTCTGACTGCCTGCGAAGGCGCAGTCCTTGTTGTGGACGCTTCACAGGGAATTGAGGCACAAACACTTGCCAATACTTATCTCGCGGTAGACGCCGGATTAGAGATCGTGCCGGTTATCAACAAGATTGATTTGCCGAGCGCCGATCCGGAACGGGTGAAAACTGAAATTGAAGATGTGATTGGAATCCCCGCACAAGATGCACCCTGTATCAGTGCAAAGCTGGGGACAAACATTCCCGCAGTTATGGAGCAGATCGTTTCGCTGATTCCACCGCCGCAGGGAGATGAAAAAGCACCTCTGCAGGCGCTGATCTTCGATAGCTATTACGATGCATATAAAGGGGTTGTAGCGCATATCCGTATCATGTCCGGCACCGTAAAGAACGGCGATGTGATTCGCGTGATGTCTACCGGCAGCGAATTTACCGTAGTGGAATGCGGCTATATGCACGCCACTTCTTTTGAAAATGCAGGGGAACTGCAGGCAGGCGAAGTGGGATACCTGACCGCTTCCATTAAAGAGGTGCGTGAAGCGAGGGTAGGCGATACCATCACGCTGAGGGACAATCCTGCAAAAAAGCCGCTGCCTGGCTACCGTGCAGCTCAGCCGATGGTTTTCTGCGGCATTTATCCCGCAGACGGCGCAAAATATCCAGATTTGCGTGATGCTCTGGAAAAGCTGCAGCTCAACGATGCCGCGCTTTCATTTGAACCAGAGACCAGTGTCGCGCTTGGCTTTGGATTTCGGTGCGGCTTTTTAGGGCTCCTGCATATGGAAATTATTCAAGAACGGCTGGAGCGGGAATATCATCTTGATTTGGTCACGACAGCGCCCAGCGTTATTTATGAAATTGTCAAAACGGACGGGCAGACAGTTTATATCGACAATCCGACGAACTATCCTGATCCTTCCCTGATCGCTGAGGCGCGCGAACCTATGACGGATGCACATATTTATTCGCCCAGTGAGTATGTAGGCAATATTATGGAACTATGCCAAGAACGGCGCGGCGTCTTTCTGGATATGCAGTATCTGGATACGGATCGGGTCGATATCCATTACATTTTGCCATTAAATGAAATTATCTATGACTTTTTTGACGCGCTTAAAAGTAAAACCCGTGGTTACGCGAGCTTTGATTATGAGGTAAAGGGCTATCAGAAGAGCAACCTTGTCAAACTTGATATTATGCTCAACGGCGAAGTCGTCGATGCACTCTCCTTTATTATCCATGCCGACAAAGCTTATTCACGCGCACGGAGAATGGCGGAAAAGCTCAAGGATAAAATTCCTCGCCAACTTTTTGAAATTCCGATTCAGGCTTGTATTGGCGGGCGTATTATCGCAAGAGAGACGGTTAAGGCAATGCGCAAGGATGTTTTGGCTAAATGTTACGGCGGAGATATTACTCGTAAAAAGAAACTGCTTGAAAAACAGAAAGAAGGCAAAAAGCGCATGCGCCAGCTCGGAACGGTAGAAGTTCCGCAGGAAGCTTTTATGAGTGTGCTTAAACTCGATGAATAAAAAAGAGCCTGTAGGTGTTTATATTCATGTACCGTTTTGTGACGGTAAATGTCCGTACTGTGATTTTTATTCACTTTACGGAAATGATAAACTGATAGACGAATATACACAGACTGTTTCAAAGGTAATGGCAAAAAGCTCTGAAAAATGGAACAGAACTGCGGACACGCTATATTTCGGCGGAGGGACACCAAACCTTCTCGGACAAGAAAGACTGTCGTTTCTTATTAAAACCGCAAAAGAAAAATTTGGACTTGAAAATGCGGAAATAACCGTTGAAGTTAACCCTGCCGAAGATTTGAGCGGATTTTTAGAAGAAATAAAAAAGGCGGGGGCGAACCGCCTTTCAATCGGACTTCAGTCGGCAAACGAGGACGAATTAAAACTTTTGGGCAGAAGACATACTGTAAAGCAGGCTGAAAAAGCAGTAAAGGATGCGCAAAACGCAGGATCTAAAAATATCTCGCTTGATTTAATGCTTGCGATTCAAAAGCAGACGAAAGAAAGCCTTTTGCGTTCCATTAATTTTTGCGCATATCTTTTAAAAATCGAACCCAAAACTTTATATTACCGGAAAAGGGATAAACTCGATGTTCCAAATGACGACGAGGCAGCGGAACTTTACTTAACCGCCTGTGAAGAACTCGAAAAGCGCGGGTTTATGCAGTACGAAATTTCTAATTTCGCTAAACCGGGATTTGAAAGCCGTCATAATTTAAAATATTGGGACTGCAAAGAGTATATCGGGATTGGCCCCGCCGCACATTCGTTTATGGACGGAAAAC
>ENA-UOOK01001721-UOOK01001721.1-fermentation-metagenome-genome-assembly--contig:-NODE-1721-length-28327-cov-7.964806_pt1 | contig 28327 bp, 29 predicted proteins | sample MGYA00245777_ERZ724023 | MGnify/ENA primary metagenome ERZ724023 (study PRJEB28704, sample SAMN03018312) | fermentation metagenome | biome: anthropogenic terrestrial biome; feature: soil; material... | reverse complement strand
GATCAGGCGCTTGATGAACTTAATCAACAACTGAGCCGTCATAGTTTGTTTATAGAACATAAACCGCATTTGCCCTCTATTGGTAACAGTACTGATCATATTCAATTTTTCCGGAGTCCCTTTCACCCGTTGGACGGGAGTTTTTCCTTTAGGCGCATAACTGCGTCCGTTAACATCATCGCTGCGCAAACCGGTTTCATCTCCCCAGTGAATTTCTGCATTCTCACGCTTGGCTTTGGAGGCTATTGATGGATATTCATCTTCCAACCATATTCGAACCCGTTCATTATTGCGTTCATAAGCACGGCGAATCGGTTTTTGAGGAGTAAAACCCCAGTTCTTTAAATATTTCCCAATTCCCTGCAAAGTCATATTCACTGAAAATTTTTGCTTAATGAGCTGCTGTACCGCCTGCCGAGTCCATAGTGCAAATGGCAATTTCAATTGATCGGGACACTTGTCTATCAAACAACGTTTAATTTCTGCTTCCTCATGAGGATAAAGTTTTCTGCCGCTACCTTTGGGACGACCATTGGATTTAACTTTTAATGCGGCTTGACCTCCTTGTTCCCAAGCCTTGATCCACTGTCCAACCGTATAAGCAGTCACTCCAACTATTGCGGCAATTTCATAGCGCTTCATGCCTTTCTTAAAAAGCATAATCGCTTGCTTACGGCGTTCGAGCAACGCCTCCGGGGTTATCTTCCTGGCATCTTGAATTTCCATGCCAGTAATATAATCCTTACCCAATAAAATTACAAGTATTTTTGTTTCTAATCAATAGAACATTGTAAAATTTAAAGTATCGGGTACGATCGTTTCAATTTCACCCATGCTTCTGTTGTTATGAATTGCCAAATCACCGGAGTTTGCTTGGTATTGCGTTCCCGATTCCAGATTGTAATCATTTTCCGCATAAGTTCAATGTCGAGGATGGCTCAGGCAGGCATTGCCGCTTCAGCACGCTCAATTCGATTTCAGCAATATTCAACCAACTTCCATGCTTGGGGGTGTAGTGTATCTCCAAGCGTTGCGCCAAGCGAAATGCCTCTTCGGGTGCGAACGCTTCATATAACGATGAAATATTGTGAGTATTCAGATTATCCATCACCAGAACAACTTTCTCCGCATCGGGATAACGCTCATCCAGCATGTCTTTGATATATTTCGCCCAATCGATTTTGGTTCGTCGTTCAGTTACGGCAACATTTCTTACGCCGGCAAGAGGTTCGACATCAAGAAATATTTCTGCCACGCCATTTCTCACATATTCATCATCCATGAGTATCGGATGCCCGGGAGCCGCTGGAATCGGAGGAGCCACCTCGCCGATCAATTGCTTGCTGGATTCATCCAGGCATACCACTGGACGCCTGGGATCATATGGTCGATGATAAACCTCCAGGATATCTTCCATCCGGGCTACGAATTCGGCGTTTTGATCCGGCAGAATTTTCCAGTATTTGCTCCGGTGAGGCTGAAGTTCATTTTTTTTTAGAATATCACAGATTGTCATCGCCGATACGGTGGGAACGATTTGTAATTCAACTCTGGCGGCAGTGCTGATTCGCGACTTGGCAGTATGGGTTAAAATCTCATGGCGATACAATCTAAGACACATTAAAATTTTTACAAACTATTTGGGATAAATATTTCTGAATAGCTGGTGAATCATGAAACTTCTTTTTATTACTCCACTCTAAGAGTTCTTGGAGATTATGGAAAAGTTTGAGGGATTCTCCATTCATCTGAAGGACTCTCACCGCCGCATCCAGACGATCCTTCACTTCAAATATTGGAAGCTCTTCTTTTAAGAATTCATCCGCCTTCTTGTAACATATACGCATCCTATAGGATACCGGGTCATCCTGGATGAGCTGAGTATACATCTTATAGCGGATCATTGCTCTGTCCACGATTTCCTCTGGATCAATTTTTCTGACATTTGAGGGAACGTCATTCTCCAATTCTATGATGAAGGCACCATCTTTGGTTCGATTCAACTTCTCTACATGACGATAGTACAACCAAATTATCAGCAATACCCATGCGAATGCCCAATCCAGATATTGTAGACGTTCCAGCACATCCGCAGCTTCCAAATGAAAAATAATTATTGTCTTCAGACCTATGATCCATAAGCAACACATCATAATTGCAGCGTGAAACAGATATTTTCCCATTTCCTTTTTCCTTGTCAGTAAGCGCCACGACGGGCGATCACGATATATATGGTTTTAAAAAAGATGTAATAATCCATCCAGATGGACCAGTTCATGATATAATACATGTCGAGCATAACACGATTGTCGTAGTCTGTTTCGCTGCGGCCGGAGACCTGCCAAAGCCCGGTAATACCCGGCCTGACTCGTTGCCGCAGTTCATAGCTTTCGCCGTAAAACTTCACTTCGTCTTCGACGATTGGACGCGGTCCGATTACCGCCATCTCACCGGCCAGAACATTCCAAAATTGCGGCAATTCATCCAACGAGGTATTCCGCAGGAATTTTCCGATGGAAGTAATTCTCGGGTCGTTTCGCAGTTTAAATTTTTTCGCCCACTCCCGCTTTAACTCCGGATTTTCTTCCAACATTTTTTCCAAACGCGATTCCGCGTCAGCGTACATGGTGCGGAATTTCAGAACTTTAATCTTTTTGCCATTCATTCCCAAGCGATCGGCAAAGTAAAAAATCGGTCCCGGACTTGAAACTTTTACCACAATCGCTAAAATCAAAAATAACGGTAATAGGCAAAGAATAACACTGAATGCCAAGACGATTTCCAGCACATTTTTCAATAATCGCGGCATCCGCAGCAACAATTGATTCTGAATTTCAAAACCGCCGTATAATCCTATTGAAGCTGGCCGCAACCATGAAATCGGCAACACTCGGTTATCCACGATAAAGGTGATGTGCCGGAAAAATTTGGAGTAATCCCGAAATACCCGATCAAGCAAATGTACGGGCAAACAGCAAATCACATATTCTACATGCAATTGCCGGGATAATTCTCTAGCGGCGGACAACGTTCCCAACACTGGACTTTCCCCGATCATTTTCCCTTGTTTTTTCGGGTCGTCATCCAAGCACCCAACCACCCGAAAACCGTAATGGCAGCTATCCGTCAACTCTCTACGGATCACCTCTCCGGTACGTCCTACTCCGGCAATTAATATATCAATTTGACCAAATTTGAGATGCTTCATCAAATAACGAGTAAAAAAGCGAGCCGCCTGCAATGCTGGAATGGTTAAAATCATAGCGACCACCAACCCAAAACGCGAATATAATTCCCCCATTCGGCTAAACATTAGCCAGGCAAACACCATTAAATAAGCAAGAAATACCGCCAGAAAAATACGGCGAACTTCTTCTATCTTATTGGAACAAATTCCCGGATAGAGCGGACTGCCGTGGTAATTACCGAACAACGCGTTGCATATCAAAAAAATGGACAAAAACGGCAGAAATCGCCAATAACGCTCCATATCGTACTGGCCGAACCCCAATAATCGATAACCCCAAAGCGTCAACCAGAATACTGTGCCCACGCATACGGAATCGCACAAGATCAATGATCCGATCCGAACTCGTTTGCCATCGGTAATAATCCGTAAAATTTTTTTTGCTGATTTCACCATTTGCCGTTGCCCTCTATCTCTTTATGCTCGCCAAGATAAAATCAGAAATCTTCCGACGGAATACCGCTGGCGAAAATAGTGCGGCCTGTGCTCCACATATCTCACGATTCCAGGTTCCCGCTTCAAATCGCAAAATCGCATCCATCAGCGACTCCACCGTCGCCTCAGGAAAGAACAGGCCGGTTTCGTTCTCTTTTACCGTCTCCAAAGCCCCCCCTATCCCTAAAGCAATTACCGGCGCACCGGCGGCCTGCGCTTCCAACGGGACGATGCCGAAGTCTTCAATTCCCGGAAAAATCAACGCCCGGGCCTCCGCATAGTATTGTCGCATTTCCTGATTTGAAATACGCCCGGCAAAGACGACGCAATCGTCGGTCGATTGCTGAAGTTCATCTTTCATTGGGCCACTGCCGATCACCACCAATTTTCGGCGCAATTTTCGACATGCCGCCACAGCCAAATCTGCTCTTTTATACGGAATGAGTTGCCCGACAAAAAGATAATAATCCCTGACAGAATAATTACCGGCGTGGTAAAAATCGAAGTCAACCGGAGGATAAATGACTATCGCATCACGGTGGTAGATTCTTTCGATTCTTTCCCGCACAAAATTGCTGTTGGCAATAAAATAATCGACGCAAGAAGCAGACTTCAGGTCATAATTTCGCAAATAATATTTGAACATGGTCATGGCGATTTTGCCGACCATCCCGGTATTGTGGTAATAATCTTCATACATATCCCATAAGTAGCGCATGGGAGTATGACAATAACAGATATGAACCGTATTTTCAGGTTTTCTGATCCCCTTGACCGGGCCAGATTCGCTGGAAAGCAAAAGATCATATCCAGAGAAATCCCACCGCTGCATCGCCGACGGCATCAACGGCAGATATTTCTGACAATTCTTCCGCGCACCCGGAAGTTTGCCGACAAAGCTCTCCTGAATGTGATGCCCACTAAAAGGCACAGTGACCGACTGAGGATTCCAAGCATGTGTGAAAATATCGGCAGTCGGATAAAGACGGCAAAATTCGGCCAACACATTTTCACCACCCCGCATATTGGTCAGCCAATAATGTAACAGCGCAACTTTCATGGTTGATCTACTTCTCCTCGTTTTCAGGTGATTTTTTCCAAATTTGCAAAGTGGCACGACGAGAAAGGATCGGTTCTCCCAGTGGCACGAATCCAGCCGGCGCAGTGGATTCAACCATCAAGACCAAATAATCAGCGTGATCCGGTTCCTTGCACGAGAATGCGCCGGCATAATATGCGGTCACGCTCAACTTGGACTCACAGTTAAAATAGATACGAGGCCGGACATTCGCCACATATTCATTCACATCGAATGGCGGCTGAAAATAACGCGGTCCCTGATAATCCGTACGAATTCGTTCGGCCATCTGTTCCATATTTATCTTCAAACGCCGATCGGTGCTATCGATTTGCAGCCGCCATACCGGCTTGACGGTGTCGGCATAAAAAGCGAACGCCGTGACCATTATCAAAACACAGCCCATTGCTCTTGTCGCTGGTTTCGGCAAATATTGCTTGCCTCGATGCCACAAGGTGGTAATGCAGTAAACCACCCAGCCGAAAAGAAGCGGCGTCGCCGGCAATAGATATCGGGAAGAAACGTAAAGATAGCGGTCAAAAAGTATGATTTGCCAAACGACCGATATTTGATGCAGGAGAAAAAGAGCGAAGACCACGGTTTGAAGCGAAGTCCATTTCTTTTGCCGGAGTCGAAAAACAATGCCGAGAATGGCAAACGGCAAAAAAATTCCGCCAAAACCGTCCCCAAGTGAATAGAGAAATTCCAATAGCATCTCCCCATTGCACAGAAACCCCTCCACGAACATGCTCAGCAAAAGCAGCAACAGCAAAACCGCGCCGCCAATATAGATCAGCAGACGGCCTGATTTTATCCGCCACAATGCATGTCCTGCATAAATTGTACTAAAAAATCCGGCAAGCATGGTACTTCCACCCAGCAGAATTACGTTACCTGGCGTAGGAAGACATTGGAAGGCTTTTTCAAAGAGGACGATAAACCGGGAACCAGGAACAGCCATTCCGGTCAGCTGATAATTGATGATGAATTCCGGCAATCCAGCGACGAGAGTGACGAGAAGGGCAATTGAAGTGCGCCAAGAGAGACGATAACGACAACGCTCAAGCAGGCCGCCAAATAGAAGCACCAAAGCGGCAAATAAAATAAGATCGTTACGTGTACAAATTGCCAACCCGGTTCCGAGACCAAGCCACAAATAACCGGTAAGCTGTTCACGGTTTTTCCAAATCATGATGATACTGTATACAAGTAAAAGAATAACAAAAGATTTCATGGATTCGCGCAAACCAGAACATCCCAGTCGGGCGAGTTTGGAGGCGAAAATATAGATTATGACTCCACCTAAGGCGATCCTATAATCAAAGAGTTCCTTGAATAGGCCATAGAGCGGGAAAATACACAAGGCAAAAAATAAAAGACTGGCGAGTTTCACCCCGGTAAAACCGTCACACCCCAAAAGCCAAGTAAAGCAACCGCCGATGAGCGGATGAAGACATTGCAAACGCGGGTGAAAGGCATAAGCGAAATCACCATGAGCAAAAGCCTCCGCCATCGGCGCATAGCGCGCTGCCACATCCCGTGAGGGATAATCATCCAACAAAGTGGGAGCCAGATACAATAAAAACGCAGCCAAGACCAAAGCGCTAAAAAAACAATACGGCGATTTCAAGCTCAATTTCACATAAAAGTCCTCAGTGGCCGAAATGGTTTTATCACAATTTGAGATCATTTCTTCAGTTATTCCTATTCTTTTGCCAGAAACTTACGAGACGCCCCCAAAACATATTCCAGCGATATTTGAACTTTTTCCGTCCATCCAGCGGCATCCGCAGTAATGGGTAGACCACAGTAAAAATCTGAAACCATAGGGGATAGTCATGCTTCCGCAATAAATACATCCTTCCAGCAGCATAAGCATATATTTTTTCGTAAGCGCAATCCACATTCGAAGCAGGATGGCGTACATGAACGTCGGCAACCCGAAAAACCGCATATTCAGCCACCTCCATAAAGCGCAAGAGATAATCCGTGTCTTCGCCGCATCCCCACGGCAACCCGGTTCCGGGGCCAATTAACGGATCATAATGCAACGCCTTAACCGCCGGAGTCAACCGGAAAAAGAAAGTATAGGTTTCTCCTCGCCGAAAAGCGGAGTATCGGTTAATCTTCTGCGGCGAAAAGGCAAAATAACTAGCTCCAGGTACTTGCCATTGACCAAGAATGCCCGAACATTCGGAATAAGTCCGCAAATAATTCACCGCCTGCTCCAGGGTATCCGGCTCATAAAAGCAATCATCGTCGGGAAAGGCGATCAACTGCGCATCGTCGGGCATGGCCTCAATACCCGCATTGCGTGCATTGGAAACTCCGTTAGCAGGAACATATAAATGCTTTATATTGAGCTTTTTTTTAAATTTTGCGAGCAATGGAACAAGGAATCCGACTGGATTTTGATCGGCGAGAATGACCATGAATTCACGATAGGTTTGCCCAAGCAGTGAAGCAAGCAAGCATTCCAATTCCGCTTTCCGATGGATGGTGGCAATAATCAGGGCAACTTTCATTTTTCCCTTTACAACTTCTTCCATTGCGCAATCTTTTCTTTCACCCGTCGTCTTAAATCCAAAACCCGGACCGCGTTTTTTAAGCCGAAAATTCGCCACAATCTGGCAAAAAAACGGCACCGCTTGTCCCTCGATCCCCAAACAATGGGTTTCAGTTTCTCCAACTTCAAATAAGCTTCAGCCTGTTCGGCCGGCGGCAACAGCGGAATTTTCTGGGCATGACTGGCAATCAGATGTCCCAGCTTGCCAATGATAATGCGCTTTTGTTCCTCCGCGACAGCCATTTTTTCATAAAAGGCGGCCAGCCCGGCGCAAATGGAAAAACAATCGTCCAGTTGCTTCAAATTGGCAGTCATGGTCACCGAACCGCTTCGCTGTTGCCGGTAATTGTAAAACGGCTGATTCAACATGGCGATATTCTTCGCTTTGGGAAATAGTCGGAACGCCCAATCCAAATCTTCCATCATAATGACTTTTTCGGGAAATCGCAGGTTAAATTGCCGAATCAAATCCAAACGGCAAACAATCAAATAGGCCGCCCAGAAAGTTGAGAGAAAATTCTGACAGAAGTAAGAAAGAACCTGAATCCCCTCTTTTCCGACAATACAAGATTCATCATAAGGCGGCAATATTGGTGCCCGACTACCGGATGGATAGTAGTAATATGCCTGCCCCACAATCACATCCGGCGTAGAATCCTGGATGATAAGCCGCAGCCGACTCAAGGTGAATGGCTCAATAAAATCATCGCTGTCTATGAACAAAATATATTCGCCGTCAGCCTGCCGCATGCCGGTGTTTCTGGCCAGCGACGCCCCTTGATTCGGGCAATGAATCACTTTTACCCGCTCGGATCGATAGCGTTCGCAAATCTCCCCGGAAGAATCGGTACTGCCGTCGTTCACCAAAATGAGTTCGGCATCATTCTCCAGTTGCGGCAAAATAGACTCTATGCATTCCGGCAAATAGCGTTCGACATTGAAAACAGGAATGATAATAGAAAAGAACAAAATACTTACCTTCCGAATTTTTTTAATATCCTGAAAATTCCCGACAATTGAATCCAATTCCCGGAATTTTGCTCTGATTAATATAATCTTATAGTAAAATCATAATCGGCGACAATGCAGTACCCTGCATCGAATTTGCCGTATTTTTCATAGACGAAACATCTAACATAACAGCCCTGATATTCCTTCCACCGCTGGTAATATATTCGTAATCAACGGAATCCGTACCAATACTGAACCGATTACTTGTCGAATTGTTTGGGCGCTGTTAAACATTAAAAATACCGACGAATGAAACCCTTCGCATAAAAACGTAAAAAAGCCAAGACTACTTTTAATTTATATTCCATCAGTGAAATATGGTGATACTCATAGCGCAGTCGAACAACTTCACGAACCATATTAATATATTGAACAGACGAAACCCCACTAAGTGAAAAATTAGCGAGAACCCGATCCACCGGGCAAAACTTTTCTCCGGCATTTAACAGTTTCAGACAAAAGTCATAATCTGCAGCGATTCGATATTGAGTATCATATTTGCCGTATTTCCGGTGCAAGTCCGCTCTAAAAAAGCAACTTTGATGCTGCAGCGTGTCTTCATTCAAATGCGAATGATGAAGTCGAATCAAGCTGCTTTCCTGTCCATCCGGTTCAATAAGACGGCTGATGCCGTAATAAACCCCTGCGCCAGATTCTTTTTCTCGTGCCTCAGCCACAAAAGATAATGCATCAAATTCAAAAAAATCATCGCTGTTCATCATATTAAGATATTCGCCCCTAGCCATGGCGACACCCTTATTCATCGCATCATAAATGCCACCGTCCGGCTCTGAAATCCAGTGCATGCGTCCGCCGAACTTCGGTTCATATTCCTTGATGATTTCAACCGTATTATCCTTGGAGGCTCCGTCAACCACAATATATTCATAATCATCGAAATCCTGCGCAAGAACAGAATCAAAAGTTCTCCGGATTGTCTTCGCACTGTTATAACAAACCGTAATAATTGAAAAAAGCATGGTTAACGAGCCTAGTTTAAAGAGTATAAATAAAATAGACTGGAGATGAGCGCCTCAACATAGCATACAAAATACGGCAAAGCGTTTGCAATTTCCTTGTGGGGATTTTTGATAAAAATCGTTCAGCCCTACCGAACTGCAACCCCTGTATCTGTATATTTCGAATCCTTGATGCCACAAAAGCCTGTCGTACAAAGAGAGCTGGATACTCTTTTCTGGTTTTCAGGATCTCTCTAAAATAAATATTATAAAAATATTTCCAGACAGTGATGGGAATACGTTCTTCATTCCAGAATGGCCAATAGATACTGTATCTGGAGAATATTTTGAAGCCTTGATAATGGATAAAGAGGGGTTCTTGACCGTTGACGGTCATTTGTTTTCCCTCAAGGCGCAAGTCGCGTTTTTTCATATTCCATGGTGCAAGGTTGGCTCCGGAATTCTTAGAAATAATTACCTCATTCCCCCAAAGTTCCGGCCAGTAATCCAGATATTTTTGATCCGCGAATTTTCCGTTTTCACTCCGGTCATAACACCACTCAAGACAACGCTCCCGCCACCAGTTCAGACATGCCAGCCCGGTCTTGTTATTGCGATAGATCTGAAATGCCACGTTAAATCGTCCGTATAGATCAGATATTTGCTCGGGACTCTTGCTGAAATCATGCTCGAAGATCAAAAGGGATTTCTCTCCGAGCTCCTCAAAAACAGGTTCCGACGAACTGAAAAAATAAAGATCGGAATCTAAATATGCCAGCATCTCAAGCTCCGGATATTTATGGAACAAATAGAGCGGAAGACACGGGCTGATCGTAAAATAATACTCGACAATACTTCGGGTGTTTTTACAAGCCAACAGCTCTCTGTCATAAGATTCCAGATCGGACAACCGGATCGGCGTGACCCGTTCGTCAAGCGACGCCAATTTTTCAAATACAACATCGTCTAGACAAAGGACAAACAACTGAAAATCCATACCCGTTTTTTTGAGCGAACGGAACATGGTCAGCCCGTATATCAAATAATTGTTGTCGAAATAGGTACAAAAACTACGTTTCACGTGAAAAATTCCTTGATTCTTACAATTACCGCCGACACTTCGGAATCAGTCAACTCGGGATACATCGGCAAACTCAGAATTTCATCATTTACCTCTTCCGTATTTTTCAGCGTACAGATTTTCGGCAGTCTTCGATACGCTTCCTGCTGATGAACCGGTTGCGGATAATGAATCGCGGTTCCAATTCCATGTCTGGTCAAATATTTCTTCAGTTGCTCCCGTTTTCCATTTTTGACACGAATGACAAATTGATGATAAACATGATCCGCATAAGCCGGAACAAACGGAAGCAACATTGACGGGCATTCTGCAAGACCGCTTCGGTACTGCTCCGCTATTTCACGACGACGCATATTGGCGGCATCCAGAAGCGGTAACTTTACAGCAAGAATTGTTGCCTGTAACTCATCCAGCCTTGAATTAATGCCGGAAAATTCGCTGATATAACGTTTTGTCCAGCCATATTGCCGCAGGGCAAACATCTTTTGAAATAACTTTTCATCATTCGTAATAATGCATCCACCATCCCCGAACGCACCGAGATTCTTTGTCGGATAAAAGCTGAAACCTGCTGCAATACCTATGCTGCCGCACTTTTTCCCCTTATATTCGGCGCCATGGGCTTGGGCACAGTCTTCGATCAAAAACACATTATGCCGTTTCGCAACAGTGGACAACCGGTCGAGATCCGCAGGGCAACCAAACAAATGAACCACAATGACGGCTCGGATTCCGGATTCTTTTCCAAGGAGTTCTTCAAGTGCTCCGGAAGACATCGTATAAGTATCCGGATCAATATCGACGAAACGAGGCTGCGCCCCAGTCCGCTCTATCGCAGAAATAGTTGCAACAGCGGTATTTGCGACAGTCGCGACCTTGTCATTTACCCCAATGTCGAGACTACGCAGGATTAACTCCAAGGCATCGGTTCCATTGGCGACGCCAAGACTGTGTCGGCATCCGACATATTTAGCAAACGACTTTTCAAACCGCTCGACTTCCTTGCCTAAAATATACCATCCGCTCTCCAATACACGTTGTACGGCTTTCGATATTTCCGCCCCGTGAGATTGATAGGAACGTCCCGGATCCGCCTGGAGTATTTTCATTTTTTCCCCATCCCTGCTAAAAAAAGGAATTCATCATAATCACGGATATAATCCGACTCATCATAGTAATCAGAGGCTGTGACCAACAACACGCATCCACTGGAAAAGTCATGCATGGTATGCCAAAGCATGGGACCAAGGAATACGCCGATGTTGTCACGCATCATGACGATATCCTGTTTGTTGATACTATCGTCCAAACCGAGCGTAAAACAGCCGCTGATGCAGAAAATCACCTGTTGGAGTTTTCGGTGAGCGTGCTTGCCGCGAATACTGGACATATTTTCAAGATTGCTGATATAATACACGCGCTTGATATCGAAGGGAATTTCTTTTCCCCCATTCATGATGCACAATGCACCGTCCCGGTCATCGACGATGCGTTTCAGCGTGATAATCCCGGAATTTTTAACTTTAATATCTGTGATCATTTTTTACTTTTCTATTTTTTCAGCCAGAACAATATTGTCAAGATAAAGGTCATCGTTGGAAGGCAGGAGTAGATTCCAGAAGAGTCCCGCAACATTTGAAATGGAGGTCAGAAAATTGATAATCGTAACTCTTAAAGGATGTCCGGTTCCAATTATCTTTTTGTAAAGATAATCGTTCCAGAGCTGGAAGACGATAGTAATATTGTTACAGGTCTTACGCTGCTCAAGAATTCGAAACCCATTGGTTTTCAATATGGAAGCAATCCCGAAAGATGAATATCTGGCAAAGTCATAAGGCTGCTCATGCTCATCCCATACGAACGGAACCGTCAAAAGCAATTTCCCGCCGGGCTTTAAGACACGATTAAGCTCTTTCATAAACGCCTGCGGATTAAATACATGTTCAAACACCTGCGTTGCCAGGACTGAATCAAAAACATTATCGGGAAAGGGGAAATGATGACCATCGTAAAAAAAATCCGCCTTTTTAGATGCCCTGTTTTCCGGCGTATCATATTCCAAACTAACATATTCCGTATGATTGATCTTATTTTTATACGGCTGACTGCCGCAACCAACATCAAGAACTTTTCCATTAAGTCGTGAACCAATATCTCCGATATTGCGATATAGGGCCTTCCTTGCGAAATAAAAAGGATTTAAAAATATTCCCGGCCATTTTTCGGAAAACGAATAGTGATTATTCATTTTCATAATTTGAGAAAAAAATACCCAATATATTATTCTTTTTAACCGCTTCATTTTTCCTCATACTGCTGTTCAGAATCATGAGATTTTACTATTTTACAGAAAAGTCCGCCGACATATTGCATTGGATTCATCCTTTTTCCATTGTCTTTTGTACATGCTGTTCCATCCGCTGAATTCCAACTTAAAATGGGATCATATATCCCCTGCAAAGAATTTCGCCAGTGATTTTTTCCGAATATTCGAGCCGGATAAGTTGCCGTATATATGGAAGCAGGAACCTTCTGAACCATAATTTGAGATTCCATTTTTTCTGTAAATTCCGGTGAACGATCAATCAAAATAAAGTTGACATCCGCGATAGAATTAATGATGGATTCCCAGTCGTCAATGTATTGAAGAACGCTCGAAAACAGTACGACATTAATAGCGGAAAACTTTTTGGCCTCTTCTATTGATTTATGAAAAAACAGCGGTTCATCATAGTGCAGAGTTTTTGCCGCATCCAAAAAGCCCTGCTGTTCCACTACGTGCCAGGAAAGATCAGGGGCTATTTCTCTCAGAATTTTGCGATTTTGCCAGTAAGTGCTTCCGAGTGCGCCGCCGAAATCCAAAACATGAAGATGCCCCCGCAGCTTCGCCGCCAGATAACCGAATGCACTCAACAAAGGCCAATTGTAATCATCCTGATAAAACAGGACAGAATCCCGTTCAAAAAGCGCTTTCCCATCAATAACTTCTTGCGTTGAGGCTTTCACCTTTGCAACAATATTAGGCGCATCATATCCCAGAGCGTACCGTTGCGCTTCTTGCCAAGTTTCATAATCCCCAGCATATTCCGCCGTGTCTGCTCGCCTTCGCTGAATGAAACGAACTAGTCCATACGGAAGAAGATATTTGATCTTAGAAAACATTCTCATACAGTTTCAATAACTTTTGCAGGAATAGATGTTGTTCTATAATGTTCCGTATCAGAAAAATAAGCATTAAATATGTTTAACGCTTCTTCTCTTGAAAATATACCTGAAATCACGCCCGGCCACCGAGTCACTTCTGAAGCTCGAATTGTTCTGATAATTTCGGCAGAAACAGTTTGAGCCCCCAATGCAGCAAGTGCCGCTATCCGATGATTGCCATTCTCAACAATATAACGACACGTCCCGGAGAGATCTTCCAAACAATAAAGCCTGCATGAATCATTGGAAAAATCATTCCGAAATCCATTTTTTTTCATGTTGTAATACGAATTTTCCAGCCAAGCAAACTCCTGTTCAATTCGGAAGCGTAGAATCCCCGCTGGAGAAAAATGAGTCATAATATCAGGCGGCTCATTGGGACATTCAGACCATCCTTTATGCAAATCAAAGATATCGGTGTTGTTATTCCATGGATATCGCCATAATGCAGTTTTCAAGTCAGAATCTGTTATCCCGATAGCTTCCTGCATGTAGCCTGGACGATAATATATTAAAGATTCAATAAATTCATCTCGTGCAGTTGTTTGTCGACCACAATCCAACGTACGAATGTAGCACTCGTAAGGCGGCGGACACTTTGATCCATAACGAAATGCACAATAATGAACACATTGTGCTATGGGGATATCATAAAAATGATGCTTTATGTTTCTTTTTAGAATTTTTTCAATTCTTTGAAAGAACATATACATCTACCTTATATTGCTCGTCAGGGAAAACTTCGTGAGATTTAATCTTCCAACCATTAACAATGAAGCATTTATTCACATCAGATTCCTGGTGCGAATAATTTTGAATTTTCGCCCAAGGTGTTTCATTTGTTTCATCCTGTTTTTTTAACAGCAATTTCTGAATTTTTCGCGCCCCGGACAATATCAAAGTTTTCCCGAATTTTCTCCGCACCTTGGGAGATTCTGTTATCGGTGTATTAATTAACGAAAAGAAATGAATAACCAATTCTTTGGTAACAACTCTTGAAAACTCTTGAATCATCAACTCTAGACTTTCAGGAGAAATTAAATGTGTCAAACGACAACAAATTGCATATTCAAAAGTTGATTCTTCAAATGGCAATTTTTCCGCACTGCAATTTACCAGCACCCCCTCTGGTAAATTATATTTCTGCTTGACAAAACTTAACATATCTTCAGAAATGTCACATCCAGTGAAACGAACATTATGATTCAGATAAAAAGACACAAAACGCCCTGTTCCAACAGGAAGATCCAACAATTTAGATTCTGCAGGAAGTTTGGAGATATAAGTTCCAAAAAATGATTGCTCCGTATCCCAAATCGGTTCGACTATACGTTCCTTTTCATAATCGGCAACAATATTCCCAAAATACGCTTTTTTACCGTCTATCATTTTATTATGCGCCCTCTTAACTATTATTCTTCGTTTCCATAAAAAAGGCAATCCCTTTTACTTAGTCTTCTATTATTACAAATATAGTTTACAAATACCATCCCGTAGCTGCCTTCCGGATAACGGGAATATATTGTGCCAGAGTCCGCAATACTGAACCTCAACGCTTTTTCGCAAAAATCGTGCATATATACCCCTGGAATATGTATTGCCAACGTGCAAAAGTATTCACCTGGTGTCAAAGTATACTCTTCAAATTCAAAAAGAATTTGCTCTATTGAATTTGCTTTTTGAGCAATTTTTTTAAGCGGTTGCGTTACAGTAAAAACCCTGCCCCCCTTGCCATTAAAAACAGCAATGGATAATTCTTCTGAACCTGGTTTTTTTGCAGAGAAAAAATCGATGCAGAGTCGAAGTTGATTGTCAGTTGCAATTTCAGTGATGCTATTTCCGTCGAGGTCAAGCAATTTCGCTTCCGTTATTTGAAATTCCTTATTGCTCAATACCGAATCTTGATAAATGCCATTCTTGCTGATCTTCGTTGATTCGTATTGCCGAATCGCATCTTCTATGGAACTGTTCTCTATAATCCGCCCTTCATTCAAAACGATTCCGCGATTGCACAGCTGAGCGACCGCTCCCATATTGTGGCTGACGAACAAGATGGTTCGGCCCTGTTGTTTGGAAATGTCATCCATTTTGCCGAGACATTTTTTCTGGAATTCGGCATCGCCGACGGCGAGAACTTCATCGATTACTAAAATTTCCGGTTCCAGATGGGCAGCGACAGCAAAGGCTAAACGGACGTACATCCCGCTGGAGTAACGCTTTACCGGTGTATCCAGAAATTTCTCCACTCCGGCAAAATCCACGATTTCGTCAAATTTCTTCTTGACCTCCGCGCGCTTCATCCCCAAAATTGCACCATTGAGGTAGATATTTTCCCGTCCTGACAATTCCGGATGAAACCCCGTTCCGACTTCCAATAGTGAAGCGATTCTGCCGTTGACCGAAATTTTTCCCGTTGTCGGCACGGTGATTTTACTCAACACTTTCAACAATGTCGATTTTCCCGCCCCATTGCGGCCGATAATCCCGACCCGGTCACCCTGCTCAATTTCAAAATCAATATCCTTTAACGCCCAAAACTCTTCCTGCGTACCGGAATCTTTCCGGCGGCGAAAAGGATTTAACAACAGTTCGCTGAAACGTTGATAACGCTCCGGCTTTTCATGGCTGATGATATAGCGTTTACCGATATTTTCAGCGCGAATAATAGGTGGCATCGATTCAGTATCCCTTTTAAATATAATCTGCAAATTCTGTTTCCATTTTCCGGAACATCCAGTATCCGAAAAATAGAATCCCAACGCTCCAGATAACCGAAGATGCCAGCGCAAAAACGGTCAACGGCGTACCGAACAGACACCACCGCACCCCCTCCAGAATGCCGACCATCGGATTCAATGAATAAAGTATTCTCCACTGCTCCGGAATCACCGTCGCCGCAAAAGCGACCGGAGAAAGATACATCCCTGCTTGAAGCACAAATGGAATCACGTAACGAAAATCCCGATATTTCACGTTTAATGAGGTAATAAAATAAGCAGTACCCAATCCCAGTAACATGCATAGCAGCATGAAAAATGGTATAAACACAATCTGCCAGTGGGGTAAATAACCCTGCCAGACGAAAATCCCCACGGCAATCACACAACTGATCAGAAAATCAACGAAATGCACCATCATGGCTGAAGTCGGAATGATAATTCGCGGGAAATAAACCTTGCTGATCAATTTTTCATTGCCGATCAACGCATTTCCCCCGGAGTTGACAGTCGCGGAGAAAAATTGCCATGGCAAAGTACCAGCCACAACCAGCAAAATATACGGCGCACCTTCGGCCGGCAATTTGGCAATTTTGCCGAAAACCACGGTAAATACCGCCAGTGTCATCAATGGCTGAATGATAGCCCAGGCAATGCCGATGGCCGTCTGTTTGTAGCGTACCAAAATATCCCGCTTCGCCAAAATCCAGAATAATTCCCGGTATTCCCAAAGATCTCGCAGATAAAGACGGTTGGTTTTTCCGGCTTCAATGTAAGTCGTTGCCATCAGCGGGGCCTCGCTGCCTTTTCAATTTTTGCAGTCAACTTTCTTTCGATCATAATGAAACCATTCCTGTAGCTGCGGAGTGTGTATAATCTTCATGTCCCAAGGCTCTTTTCCCGTATTTTTTGCCTGTTCTCATTTGGCTTGCCCCGAGAGATATGCAGAAATAGTTCGTCGGATCCCATCATCAAGGGGAATTTCCGGTTTCCAGCCGAGGGTGTGGGCTTTGCAGGAGTCCATGAGTTTGCGATACATGCCGTCGGGCTTGGTTGCATCCCATTTGATTTGGCCATGGAATCCAGCAGTGGCGGCAATTTTTTCCGCCAATTCTTTAATCGTTATATCACTGCCGTACCCGATGTTGATCACGTTCGGATCTTCGTGATTCTGCAGGAAGAAGTAAACCGCGTTCGCCACGTCGTCTACGTGCAGAAATTCTCGTAACGGCTTCCCCGTCCCCCACAACACCTCCTCCGGACGGTGCTCGTGCGCCGCCTCCACGAAACGGCGAATGAATGCCGGAAAAACATGGCTGTTTTCCGGGTCATAATTATCGTTGGTTCCGTAGAGGTTGCATGGCATCAGGCTGATTGTATTGAATCCGTATTGCCGGGAAAGATAGAGACAGAGCTTATAACCAGCGATCTTTGCCAATGCATAACCTTCATTGGTCGGCTCCAGCGGACCAGTCAACAAATACTCTTCCTTGATCGGTTGCGGAGCCTGGCAGGGATAAATGCAACTTGATCCCAGAAAACAAAGTTTCTTCACGCAGTTTAAATAACTCTGCATGATTACATTATTCTGAATTTCAAGGTTCTCAACCAAAAATTCCGCACAGTGTGTCTTGTTTGCCATGATTCCGCCGACTTTGGCGCTGGCCAATACCACGTATTCCGGTTTTTCCGTTTCGAAGAATGCTTTTACCGCCTGTTGGTTACGTAGGTCCAGTTCCGTATGGGTCCGCTTCAGGAGGTTGGTATAACCCTCTTTTTCAAATTTGCGGACACACGCACTGCCAACCATGCCGCGATGCCCACAGATAAAGATTTTCGCGTTTTTGTCTATCATTTTCAGAATCCAACCTCATAATTCGGATTATCCAGAAGTCGCAAATCTCCTTCCGTCATTAGTTTGACCAACTGTTCAAATTTGACTTCCGGTTCCCAACCAAGTTTTTCTTTGGCCTTGGTCGGGTTGCCGAGTAACTGTTCGACCTCCGCCGGCCGGAAATATCGGGGATCGATTCGGACCACCGTTTTCCCGGTCGAAGTGTCGACCCCGACTTCATTAATACCTGATCCTTGCCATTGTATTTTGCGCCCGACGCAGGCAAAGGACTTTTCGATGAATTCACGCACCGTGTGCATTTCTCCGGTTGCCACAACGTAATCATCCGGTTGCTCCTGTTGAAGCATCATCCACATCATCCTGACATAATCCGGAGCATACCCCCAGTCGCGTCGGGCGTCGATATTACCCATATAAAAACATTCCTGCAACCCACGGTGGATACGGGCCACCGCCATTGTGATTTTGCGAGTGACGAACGTTTCCCCGCGTCGTGGAGATTCATGATTGAAAAGAATGCCGTTTGAGGCATGAAGCCCATAAGCTTCCCGATAATTTTTGGTAATCCAGAAACCATATTGCTTCGCCACCGCATATGGACTGCGCGGATAAAAAGGAGTTGTTTCGGTTTGCGGGATTTCCTGGACTTTACCGTACAATTCGGAGGTCGAGGCCTGGTAAAAGCGTGCTTTAACGCCGGTTTCTCTGATCGCATCAAGCAAGCGCAACACGCCAAGGGCATCGGCATCGGCGGAATATTCCGGCACCTCGAATGAAACCTGGACATGTGATTGTGCCCCAAGATTATAAATCTCATCCGGTTGGATTTTTTCAATCATTCGGTTGAGGTTACTGGAATCCGTAAGATCTCCGTAATGAAGAAAGAGCCTTACTCCGTCGAAGTGAGGATCCTTGTATAAATGATCGATGCGCCCTGTGTTGAAACTGCTCGCACGACGGATAATACCATGCACTTCATATCCTTTATCCAAAAGCAATTCGGTCAGATAAGATCCATCTTGTCCGGTAATGCCTGTGATCAGTGCTTTTTTAGTCATGTTATACTCTATTAGTTTGATATTTTAACATTTTTAAAACTTTGAAAATTGCATGTAAGCAGTGTTTCCAAGCACTTCAAGGTCTTTCCTGTCTTATCTTCCAAACAATTCACAACAGCTTGTTTAAAATCTTTAAACTTGTCATAATACTTGGAGTAAAGACAATTCTTCTTTACATATTTCCATAATCTTTCAATCAAATTCAAATTGGGTGAATAAGATGGTAAAAACAACAATTCAATATCCAAAGCCTTTGCACAAGTTTCCACGGCAACGCATCGTTGATATCTGGCGTTATCAAGTATTACGGTAATCGGCATTCCATCGCATCTTCTGGCCGCTAATTTTGATAATAATTGCCCGACAGAGTCTGAATTGATATATGAATCATTGCTCACTGTAATGACTTCCTTTGTTGTTGCGTTTAGTGCGCCGAGAATATTGTATCTGTTTCTTCCTGATGGTGATGGAATGTATAGAGGTTCTTTTGACCACACCATGCCTAAGAATGCTTCATGGACAAAATGGGCGGCATCCATAAAAAAATATCACGAGTCCCATTTTCAGCTTCCGCCAGTCTTGGAGATAATTCCTCATTGATAAAAGTTTCCTGTTCCTGTTGCTTTTCTTCGCTTAGCGCTTGGCTTGGAACGGCTCTGACTTTTCGATATTGAAATTTGAGCTGTTTGAAAAATTTCCAGATTTGGGGTAAACTCCTTTTAATTCCAGTCAGCTCTTCTATTTTGCTTTGTGCTTCCTTTAACGAGTGTGCCGGATTTGCAGTGAAATATTCCTCTATGCTAGCTGAATTAAGCATTAATTCATTTTCACGGCCAGTGTAATTGATTTCCTTGAGTTCTTCTATTCCTCCCGCCAAGTAGGATTTCAGATAAGAAGCCAATGTCGCCCGGGTTATATCACATATGTCGCAAATTTGTCCGTGCGGGATTCTTTTGCTTTTTAGATACAATGCTTCCATTTTCAACTGCACTTTGGGGGATGGATGATTGAATCGTTCATATCTCAGCCTCTCAATATCTTCTTCCGTAAATTTTATCAGTATCATTTCTGCTCCTTGGGGTAAATCATGACCTTTGGAACAATATATATCAAAATGTTTAATTTTCAAACTAATATAGTATAGTATTGGACCTCAGTTAATTATCGTTAAATGAATTTTTGTGATTCTTCCTGTTGCGCGAGACATTGGACAAGTTCTCGGACACGCTGTTCTTCGCTGAGCCGACAGACCAGGATGCCGTTACCGGATTTGATGATTGCCACATCACGCATACCGATAACCCCAATCATTGTTTCGGCATCACTGATCAATACGCTATTGATGGTGTCGATGGCCAATGTTTCTCCTCGGCGGACATTACCTTGGTCATCCAGTGGGAGCAGGGAACGCAACGAGCTCCAGCTCCCGATATCATTCCAATAAAAATCAGCCGCGCCGACCACAACATTCTCTGCTTTTTCCATTACGGCATAATCGATGGATATCTTTGGACATTTGGCAAATTCAGCATTCAAAAAAGTGATAAAATCAGGCGCATCCAGCAGGGAATCAATGAAAACAGCCAGTTCCGGGCAATGCTTCTGAAATTCTTGACAAATCGTATCAACCCGCCAGACGAACATACCGCTGTTCCACTTGTAACTGCCGTCAATGAAAAACTGTTCAGCCGTGGTGTAATCCGGCTTTTCCTTGAACTCCAGAACCTTATAGAAATGTTCCTCCACCATATCACCACAGTGAATATAACCATACCCTGTAGCGGCAAAAGTCGGGGTAATTCCGATCGTCACCAAGGCGCCGCCTTGAGCCTGTTCCGTACACTTTGTCAAGATATTTTGAAAAACTTTTGCCGGACGAATCACATGGTCGGCAGGTAACAAAATCATTGTTGCATCTGGCGACATGTCCCGCTTACGGATCAAAGCAGCGGCAAGTGCTACACATGGAGCCGTATTACGACCGACCGGTTCCCCCGCCACATTTTCTGGTGGGATCGGCAATAACGAGCGCACTTGATCGACAAATTCCACATTGGTGATTACAATCACCCGTTCCGGCGGGATCAACGGAAACAACCGTAAAACCGTTTCTTCCAGCATCGTTTGCTCGCCCGTCAGAGAAAGCAACTGTTTCGGCGCCTTGCGGCGTCCCATCGGCCAGAAACGTTCTCCACGTCCACCGGCCATTATGACAGCATAAAGATTCATTTAAGATTCTCGAAATACCACTTGGCGGCTTCTTTCAGGCCGGATTTGACACTGTATTCGGGAGCGTAGCCCAACAGGGTACGTCCCTTATCGATGTCGGCCAAGCTGTGTGGAATGTCCCCAGCACGATTGGGTCCGTATTGAGGCTTGATTGCGGCAATTTGGAGATCGAATACGGCCAGATTTTTCCGCAAGGATTCGAAGAGCTCATTCAATGTTGTGCATTCTCCGTAAGCGATGTTGTAGACCGTGTTAACCGCATCAGGTTTTTCGACCAACAACGCAAGTTGGTTCGCCTGTACAACATCGTCAATATAGGTGAAATCGCGCGAATTCGATCCATCTCCATTGATGACTGGACTTTCGTGCCGGAGCAGGTTAGCAGCGAATTTCGGAATTACTGCGGCATAAGCGCCTTCCGGGTCTTGGCGGCGACCGTAAACGTTGAAGTAACGCAACCCGATTACTTTTATCCCGTAAACCTGGCTGAAATTCTCTGCGAACCATTCACCAACGCATTTGGTAACTGCGTAAGGGCTGAGCGGATGCCCAGTCTGTTCTTCCATTTTCGGCAAGTTTGGGTCATCTCCATAAACTGAGCTGCTGGAGGCGTATACGACTCGTTTGACTGTTGCTTTGTGTGCCGCGAAGAGGATATTCACAAAACCAGAAACGTTCACTTCAGTAGTGTCCACCGGGTCTTTGATCGAGCGCGGCACCGAACCCAACGCCGCTTCGTGGAACACATAATCCATTCCATCGACCGCTTTTCGGCACATCGCCATGTCACGGATATCCCCTTCAATCAAGGTAAAAGCCGGATTACCGGTAAATGATGCAATGTTCTCACGCTTCCCTGTTGCAAAATTATCCAGAACAACAACTTCATTGTTCTGGGCCAACAGGGCTTCCACCAGATTTGAGCCGATAAATCCGGCTCCGCCAGTTATGAGTATTCGGGAATTTTCAACTTTTTTATTCATCTTTACAAACGACCATCCACTTCATTTTGGGGAAGAAGCCCTTTTATATCAAAAACTACCGAATTTGAATTTTTGTAAGCATTCAAATCAAGGGTGGCGAACTCACGATGAGATACCGCCAGAACAATCGCATCATAGCCATCGGGGCATAAATCCTGCGGATTCTTATACGACTTGAAGCCGTATTCGTGTTTCACTTCTGCAGGTTCAGCCCACGGATCGTAGACATCGACTTGACAACCGAACTCTTCCAAGCCTTTTACCACATCCACCGCATGTGAATTGCGAATGTCCGGGCAATTTTCTTTAAAAGTAATACCCAAGACCAAAACCTTGGACTTTGCCACTTTGTGCTCTTTGCCGATCATCAGTTTGACAACTTCGGTGGCAACATATTTGCCCATGCCGTCGTTGATGCGACGTCCAGCCAAGATCACTTCGGGCAGATAGCCCAAGCCTTGTGCTTTGTGCGTCAGGTAATACGGGTCCACCCCGATGCAATGGCCGCCGACCAACCCCGGCTTGAACTTGAGGAAGTTCCATTTGGTCCCCGCGGCTTCCAATACTTCGGTGGTATCGATACCGATCAGGTGGAAAATCTTGGCCAGTTCATTGACGAAAGCGATATTCAAGTCGCGCTGGGAATTTTCGATCACCTTCGCCGCTTCCGCTACCTTGATGCAACTGGCTTTGTGGGTTCCGGCTTTCAGGATGCTATTGTACAAGGCATCGACGGCGTCGGCGATTTCAGGAGTTGAACCCGAAGTGATTTTCAGGATTTTTGTCAACGTATGTTCTTTGTCACCAGGATTGATACGCTCCGGGCTATAACCACAGAAAAAGTCCTGATTGAACTTCAAGCCGCTGAATTTTTCCAAGACCGGGACGCATTCCTCTTCCGTACAGCCAGGGAAAACGGTACTTTCGTAGATAACGACGGCGCCTTTTTTCATCACTTTACCGACGGTTTCACTTGCTTTATAGAGCGGAGTAAGGTCGGGACGGTTGTATTTGTCCACGGGTGTCGGAACGGTGATGATAAAAACATCGCGGTCCTTCAGGTCTTCAGGGTTGCAGGAATATTTCAAATACGTTGCGGCTTTCAGGTCTTCACCGGAGGTTTCCAGCGTTTCGTCAATTCCATTACGCAGGGCTTGCAGCCGCTCAGGTTTGATGTCGAAGCCAACCGTGTCGAACTTTTTGCCAAACTCGACGGCCAGCGGCAAACCAACGTATCCCAAGCCGATCAAGGCGATTTTGATTTCACCGGATTTGATCTTCTGCAGCATTTTCTGTTTTACCTCAAATTCATTCTATCCGTTTTTCCTACGGGTTCATGTTCGATAATACTTTTCTTCTGTCGTAAACTATTTTTGAAGACACTGCTGTCAAAGAGATAATCCATGCGTCATTCGCAAGTCAGCTCCGCTCCGCCAATGGTTGCTTCAAGCTTGTTATCCAGCATGTTCATTGCAATGGCAAATATTTTTTGCCCATTGAGTTCTTTCCAGTATCCGGTAAAACCTGCAAGCGGGCCGGATTTGATCTTCTCAAGTTGCCGCTTGGGAAGCCGTAATGTTGTCCGCAAATTTACATCGTATACTTCAGAAAGCTGCTCAAGTTTATAGAGGAACTCCATTTGCTCGATGATTTCAGAATCACAACCAGGCGGAGTTTCGATACGATTGATGATGTTCTTACACATTGTCAGTGATCGACGATCATTGATATTCCATGCCGCAAACAGGTAATCCCTGAACATCGGCAAATATGAAGTCCGATACTTCGACTTCACTTCCCTTAATAGCGGCAAATAGCACGGAAGCCCTATATTCTTCACATACTTTCGAGTCGGCTTCTCGAAACTTGGTTTCGTCTGGATCAATCCCCACGCTCTGTCATGGTATTGAGTGAAATGCATCCAAATCCCAATAAGATTTAGAGTTTTGTTCCGTTTTCACGCTTTAACAGACTCTTTGGGAAATGTATTACTGAACCATTCCTTAAAAGTAAACTTTCGTTCATATGTCAAATTTTCTTTAAAATAGACATCTGACAGATGTTGATCGCCAATATAGAAATCTTGATCGTTATTTTCACAAGGACGATAAGCTATAGTTACAGGGAAGTGTTCCATCACCATAGCTATAATGTCCTGAATAGTTAATATTTCACCTGGAATATTAACCAAGGATGGACAGAGGTCTCCGCCAGCCAATAAGCCGATGATTGATTCACATATATCGGAAATATGTGTACATGACCGTTTCACTTCGGTAGGCTTGGCAATTTCAAGCTTTTGACCTGATGATGCATTTTTTATTAAACGATTTATCATTCCTGTTGCATCAGGCATTCCGATTTCATCCCCATAAGGAACTCCAACACGCACGACAAGTGTTCCCGCCTGATTGCCCTTCTGATGAAGCATAACATTTAAAAAGTTTTCACCGATGGATAAGGCTAAGTCGTATTCTGTTCTTGGGTAAACGATTGTATCTTCTGATATCTCTTTATAGGAGGAAAGGCATATGCCACCACAGGAAACAAAGCAAACTCTTCCCCAGAATTCCTGTTCAATAAGATAATTGCACAGATTCTTCATCCTGGTTATGTATACATCAAGATCGATGTTGGGGGCAAGGCAAACTATAATCCAGTCCGATACAACAGGTGCGGGCTCAAAGGCAATTTTCTCCTGCCCGTGAATTAGCATGGGTTCTTCTTCAAAATTCAAATCTTTATTTTGAGAAAAGCCGTAAACCATCTGGTCTGTAAGATCCAAATGTTTAACCAGATGTGCTCCGAAATAAGAATCCGCACCATAGACCGTAACGATTTTCGTTGGTGATGTTATTTCAATAATTTCTTTCTCATCCATTTTATTTTCTCGCAATTTGATGTCTTCAGTATATCAGGTCATCAGCGGTACAGTAGAGCTCAATGTGTCTGTTAAAGAAGTTTAAGTTGACAATAACCCTTGACTCATCGCATCGTTTAACTACAATCACATCGTAATATTTAAAAGGCCCATTTTTTAAACGAACCGTATCTCCAGCTTTCAAGCGAGGATTAACGACGAGTTTATGTTCCCGAGATAAAAGTTCACATTCACGAACAATTTTTAAATCATTTATCAACGCATCCTCTTCATAATTATAAAGAACCTTTAAGTTCCAAACGCATTTATCGCGTCTAATTATTGTTTCTTGTTCCAATGACGGACATGCAAAAAAATAACCTGGAAACATGGGCAAATGTCTTTCCCGCTTCGCCCTGTTATGTATTTCCACCTTTGTTATCAAGGGTAAATAAACGATCAATCCTTGCGCTGCAAGATTTTGCATGGAAAATTTTTCGTTACGAGGTCTTGCCTGAACCAGACTCCAATGCTTTCCTGATTGATGGTTTAATAATTGGTAAATATCATTTCCCCTCGACGCTAAATCCATATATATAAATACTCCATGAATTAAAATCCCGGTACGCGAAGCCCGCATAGGGGGCAAACACCTATGCGGAGCTGTTTTTACCGATCAGCTCAAGTCTGGCATCACATCTCTGTGATCCATCCTGATTCGCCAACATTTTTCCGTTGGTTTTATCTCGTATATATCATTGATCTGCACCTCAGATCAAACTAATATTTATAAATTGACAGAGTTACGATTCATTAGAAATGCTCGCAACAGTCATACATCAAGGCAGCAGTCCAGATTTTGATTTTGAAAAAAGATATACAACCATTGCAACGGAAGATTGTCGATAATCTTATATTAGAAATCCTGGAACTACCGCACTTCATGTTTTTTCTTACACAAAAAAAAGACCGCGATAATCCAAAACTGGACTTCGCGGTCAGAAAAAAAGGCACAATGAGAGATTCTTCGGATGAAAAGAATCTGGATTCCTTATGTTTAATTAAGGAATTGGCACTAAACTTGCTTGCTTGCTTGCTTGCTTGCTTGCTTGCTTGCTTGCTTGCTTGCTTGCTTACTTGCTTGCTTACTTGCTTGCTTGCTTGCAAAAATTCGCTTGCGCTCATTTCATTCACGCAAGCCAGTTTCTTATTGGCATAAGAAACTGGGAGAAGTTCCGGCGACGCAAACATACCTGCCGTCTGATACGGCATTCCGTTTGCTATCGTTGCTGAAAAATTCATGATCGGAACCCTCTATTAAGTAAGCTTGCCGATTCCTCAACTTTTATTGCGAAATCCAGCATGCTTGGTAACATTCGTAAAAAAGAACCGAACGTTCCCAAGCACTATGCCTAAGGTCCGACCAAGAACCTGCCACAACGATGCCGGAGAACGTCCGGCAAGACAATACAGTTGTCCCACCGGATACATTTCACCTAGCGTTGTGGCAAATAAACTTTTTACTTGGTCGGTTTTAGGCATATTTGCTGAAATATAACGGTTGTCAAATAACAATAATCATGATTAGAACATCATGAATTACAATTCACAATACTTACTTTATCTCTATTCTGCGAAATTGCAAGCACAAATTCCCCAAAATTCTGAAATTTCTAAGCGTGAAATTACGATGATAAAGTTAATTCCGCTGCCGCAGGCCAGAGACAAAAGTCGGGCCACGTTCAACTCAAGGGTGTTCTAAAAATCGAACAGGTCCTGGACTTTGTCGGAAAGCGGAGACTGCTCATTCCGGGTTTTCCGGCGGGATGCCTTGGGTTTATATTGGTCCATGAGATGCTGGAGGTCTTTTTCATTGCGCTCCAGATATTGTTCCATGCGGTAGAGTTCATTTTGAAATGACTGCCGAATTTCCTGTTCGAGTTTCTGACGTGTGGAAGACTTCTGGGTGGAAAATCCCCACACCGGAGATTTCTTCAAACGCCGCAGATCGGACTTCAAGTCCGTCGCGCTGAATTCCAGGTCGCTGATGATGTCGGTAAGACAGGAACAACTGATTGCGGGACTTTCCGGATTCAACTCCAATTCGATACCGGTATGGATGGCCCTCAGCCGTTCGACATCCTTTTCCTGATATGCTTCCTGGATGGATATCCAGAGGTACTTGTGCCTGGAATCGTGTTCACCGATACGGTCGGGATGATAACGAAGGCAAAGCTCGCGGTAAAGTCTTTTCAATTCGTCGCCTTCATTTTTATCGGAGGACGGCTTGCTTCCGAACAAATCATTCAACCCGTGAAAAATATCTTTCAGTGGATCGTCATCATCGAAGATATCATCAAGTATATTTTCAAAATCACCGAGATCGTCGTCATCGTCATCATCGAAGTCCTCATCCTCCTCAAAATCATCGTCGTCGTCAGACTGCCAGGTCTCCTCCTCGCGGCGCATTTCCTCGATGAATTCCTGATACTCCTGGGCCAAAACGCCCCAGAAATCGAGCTCATACGTAACTTTGGACTTCAAATGATAACAATAACGGGCGCGGGACATGCCTTTTTCATCAGCCATGTGAAAAATCAATTGAATGCGGCTTTCCGTCAGATGAATCTTTTCCTGAAGTTCACGCTGACGGCTCATTTCCTGCCCGAAACGCTGCGCCAGATACTTTTGATATTCGGCAGTATCCTGTTCGTTGTATTGCCGTAGCTGGCCTTCCCATTTTTCAAAAGACTTCTTTTTGCGGCGGTAAGCCGCCAACAGGTGTTTCTTGATTTTCGCCGTATCCAGCGGGATCAAATCCCGGCAACGTACCGAGGCCGGGCGAATTGTTTTCCGATGCTGTTTCTTTGCCATAATTTCCACGAATCATTAATTCCGGATAATATAAGCTCCTGGTCGGCTTTTTCAATCAGAGAAAAACTGAATTTTCCGCCGATCGCAATCGGGGTATTGCGTTTTAACTTCTACTTTTTCGATCAAACCTGCTGAAGTTTCATTGCTTCAGCAGGTTTGATTTTGTTTTT
>ENA-UOOK01001720-UOOK01001720.1-fermentation-metagenome-genome-assembly--contig:-NODE-1720-length-28349-cov-26.204884_pt1 | contig 28349 bp, 28 predicted proteins | sample MGYA00245777_ERZ724023 | MGnify/ENA primary metagenome ERZ724023 (study PRJEB28704, sample SAMN03018312) | fermentation metagenome | biome: anthropogenic terrestrial biome; feature: soil... | reverse complement strand
GATTACGAAAAAGATGATTCCGGGGTTGGAACCAGTGTCCACGACAATCTGGGCACAATGAATTAATTTGCCTGCCGTTAGCCCGGTCTCCTCCATCATTTCGCGCCTGGCGGCTTCAAGCACGCCTTCTCCAGCTTCCAGGTGACCACCCGGACCGTTCCAAAGATTTGCCCAGATTTTCTTCGTTCTCGCACCTTTCAAGAGCAGAACACGACCTTTTTCATCCACTGGAAAGAGCAAAACACGCGGGATCAGGCTAAACTTATCCCTGGAAACTCCTTGCGCATTCACACCCATGATCAAAGTGAAAGCCCAGGCTTATGATTGCCTGGGCTTTTTCTCATTTTAGTGAAGGAACATTGGCTGACCGAGCACAGACTTGACTCTCGGACGATAATGTTCTACATCATAGTATTGGTCGATGTCAACATGGCGTTTGCCACTGGTGACGGTCTCAATCGGAACTGCAGAGTAAACTCCATTTGTAACGCCGACAAGTTTGCCAAACTCACCTTTGCAGGTTAGCTGAAAGGCCAACAAACCAAAGTTCATCGAAACCATTCGGTCAAGGCTATCTGCAGGTCCACTTCGAACCAGATAGCCCAGGCGTTGGTACATGGTGTTGTTACCTGAAATTTCTTTGATCTTCTCAGACAATAACTCACCAATTCCGCCCAGTTTACGATGACCATAAGCATCCGGGGTACCAGTCTGCATTACATGCCCACCAATTGGTGCAGCACCTTCAGAGATAACCAGAATCGAGTAATGGGCAGGACTGGCTTTTTTATCTGCATCGAGCATCCAAACCAGTTTTTCAAGGTCAAAAGGCACTTCGCAGATGATGGTTCTATCAACATGAGACAGGTAACCCGTGATCAATGCGGTTTCACCCGAATTACGCCCAAAAAGCTCAACAACACCAATTCTCTCATGGGAACCAACACTGGAGCGGAAATTGGTGATGTGGTTGACACCGCGGGTAGTGGCGGTGGAAAAACCGATGCAGTAATCCGTACCAAGCACATCATTATCCATGGTCTTCGGAATAGCGACCACTTTGATACCTTCTTTATGCAGTCTGGAAGAAAAGCTCAGTGTGTCATCACCGCCAATCGTGATCAAGGAGTCGAGGTTCAGGTGATCGATTACCTTGAGAATGTAATCGGTGTAATCTTTTGTTCCGGTTTCAGGGTCAATAACAGTTCCGTAGTTGCTTTTTCGCAGGAACTCAGGTGCATCATCTGGTCTTACTTTGGCTGGGTTTGTGCGTGAGGTGTGTAAGAACGTTCCGCCAGAACGATCCACTCTGCGAACAATAGTCGGATTCAGATCGATGATATATTGGTCATGGGTAGCTTGATCATCCAGATTATAGCCCAGTAAGCCGAGCCAACCGCGACGAATACCAATAATTTCATAATCGCGATCAACGCTATTTGTGACTACAGACTTGATCGCGATACTCAGACCAGGTACATCTCCACCCCCAGTTAAAATACCAATTCGTTTTTTAGCCATATTACTACACCTCAAAATAATTTATTTTTAGACTCAACAAGAGCTTTTGGGCTGGCAATTGCCCACCATCGAAAATACTGTAAACCAAGAAAAACCAGAATTGGTAACAATAGTACGATTGCTACGTGCTCTTTTGGAAAGCCGCTTATCGGACCAGCCAGGAGTCGCCACGAAAAAAAGACGACAACCAGATAACTGATCCAGAACAATATTTTACCAGAAAACGGCCATTTCTCTGATAAATACTTAAAGATTATTAAGAAAGCGGGCAGCACGAGCAACAAGAAGGAGCCCTCTGAATAGGGGTTGAAAAAATAACTCATACTCAAGGTCAGCATCAACTTCCACTGCACGCCCCGCTCATTTCTTCCTCCCAGACCGTACCATTCCACCAGGATCATGATGAAAGCAAACAGGTGAAGTCCAATTGCTACCTGTTTATAGGCGCCAGGGAATGAGCGTGCTACACCCATCAAGGGAGTATCAAGCCATTCCAACCCCGGACCGAGCCGAATCAGGCTGGTAAACCACTGTTGGATCCAGCCAGGGAAGAGGATCAGCGTAATGACCATTAGAAATGCAAACCCAACCAGTAGAATTTGCCCGAACGAATTGTCGCGCCTGGAGCCAAGATATACCAATAAGAATACGACTACGAAAATCGCAACCGGATTGAACCATATTGCGAAAAGCATTAGCAAACCTGCCAGGTTTCCCTGCCCGCTCAAGGCGAGCTGAACTGCTAAAAGCGTGAGCATGATGAAAAACGGAAGTAGGCTGGCACTAATGCTCGCGCGTATCATTGGATAAAACAAAGCTCCCAAGGCACTACTAATAAAGACCTCAAGGCCAGTTAATTTCAAGCCTGAGAGTTTCAATGCCAGGAAGAATGAGGTAATAACGCTCGCCAGGGAAAGTGTCATCCAGATTGCTTTGGCTAGCGGATAAGGCACGAAGCTGATCGGAATGAAAAGGTAGATATACCAGGCAGGGTCAAGAAAATAACCCCGCTCACGTTCGTTTGGCAGGCTGTTGTTTTCCTTCAACAATTGCTGTGCTGCTTGTTGGGTTTCTTCGCTATATGGCGACCAGCCCTCTTTCATCCAGGAACGGGCAGCATTCCAGCGAATAGCAAAAGGATCTTCAAGTGCAACCTGCTCTTCAATGCGCAGGTTGATCATAGTAAGACCCACCAATGCCAGGATGATGAGGATAGGTATCCATATATTAGCAGTTTTCTTTAGAATCAACATAAAATCATTATCCGTTCCGACATTGCCTTATTATAGACAAAAATTGAGGGGTGGAAATTAAGATGTTTAACAATTGCCACTTTCATCGAAAACATCCTAAATGCAAGATCTTCGAGAGGACTTACTCGATAGAACAAGTTTTTTGAAAATAAAGAGGATAGCAAATCAATTGCCTACGCGCAACGATAGAATATTATCAGAATCTTCTCAGCACTTGAATTTCGGGTCAAAATATCGTACTCTATGGTAACGTAAAACGAATACATCGAAGAGGCTTAACAAATAAATGGCAAGAATTAGTAACAACACGGTTCCGAACGAAGAAAGCCAATCATCAGCAATCAACCGACTTCTTGAATTAGGAAAAAAGAAAAAGTATGTAACAGATGACGACATACTGCGCTTCTTTCCTGAAGCAGAGGAATATCCTGAGCAGTTGGAAGATGCTTACACAGCGCTCGAAAACGCGGGCATCACCGTATCGGACGAACCACCTTCCACAGATGAACCAGATGATGAAGAGATCATTGACACATTGTCGGATGAAGAAAGTCTGCCGACGGACGACCTGGCAAATATCGATACCGATGACACCATTGGGCTTTACCTGAAGGAAGTCAGCCGGGTACCACTACTGAACAGTATCGAAGAGGAAGTGGTTTTGGCAAAGCGGATCGAAGCCGGTCGTGAGGCACGTGCAGAACTGGCTAAGAGCAATATAAGCGCCGCCCGCCGAAAAGAACTCTACGATATGATCAAAGATGGTGCTGCTGCACGCGACCACCTGATCACCGCCAATTCGCGCCTGGTGATCAGCGTTGCAAAAAAATATATGGGACGCGGCGTACCTTTTTTGGATCTGATCCAGGAAGGCAACATCGGTCTTATACGTGCTACCAAGAAATTTGAATATCAACGTGGTCATAAGTTCAGCACCTATGCCACCTGGTGGATTCGCCAGGCGGTCACACGCGCCATCGCCGACCAGGGTCGCACCATTCGCGTTCCGGTTCACATGGGAGATCAGATCAATAAGCTACTGCGCGTTCAACACCAACTGACCCAGAAACTGGGGCGCGACCCATCTGTCGAAGAGCTGGCAGAAGCCCTGGAAGTCCCACCCAAGAAAGTGGAGAATATGATCCAGGTTGCCCGTCGGCCGCTCTCCCTTGAAACACCTACTGACGATGAAGAAGATTCCGTATTAGGCGATTTCATTGAAGACGATGAGGCGCCGCCACCTGATGACACTGCCACTTATAACCTGCTCAAGCAGCATCTGGTAGAAGTGCTGGATGCACTGCCCCCCCGTGAGGTCCGCATCCTGCAGCTTCGCTACGGTCTTTTGGACGGTCAGGCATATACCCTGGAGGAAGTCGGTCGCAAAATGGGTGTAACCCGTGAACGCGTTCGTCAGATTGAAGCTCAGGCACTCACCCGCTTACGCCACCCTTCTGTGCGCCGTAAACTTCGTGACTATCTGGGAGACTGACAATGCGCCCGGATTCCATCGATGAAGCGACTCAACCAATCAAGGCAAACGCGAAATCGAGATCTGAAGAAGATACCTCTCAGACCAAGATTGAAAAAATCAACCAGCCTACAGACGAAACAAAAATCCCTGGCTGGTTGCTTGAGTTTGCCTCACAATCTGAACAAGACGGTGAAGTCCAAAGTGATCATGGACTGGAAGCCATTCAAGAGCCTGACCTCGGGCAGACTGACGCTGAAACTCCTTTCATACTCGAGACTTCCGAGTGGCACGAGGTGCAGGGTGAACTGGAAACCCCAGTCGAATGTAATGAGGTTCCTTCCGATGGTGGGGAGCAAGACCAGGAACTCTCTCGTTTGTTAGCACATAGTGATTTTGCTGCTGCAGCTGACTTTATACGCAAAACAGCTATAGGTAAAAAAATTGCCGAAGATTACCAGCATCAGCTGCGTCCATACCTCATTTTACAGGAAGACCGCTCAGCACTCTGGAAGGTCTATACCGAATTGTCAGAATTTATTTTTGAAGAGAATCAAAACCAGCTTAACGGAGGATGAATGGAAAGATCGTTAGTCCTGGTTAAACCCGATGGTGTTCAGCGAGGTTTAATCGGAAAAATTATTACTCGTTTTGAAGACCGCGGACTGCGGCTGGTTGGCTGCAAATTCATGCAGGTCAGCCCGGAGCTTGCGAAAAAACATTATGCGATACACGAAGGCAAGCCCTTCTATGATGGTCTTATCCAATTTATCACCTCTGCTCCAGTGATGGCAATGGTTTGGGCCGGACCAGACGCAATCAGTGCCATCCGCCAGACCGTAGGAAAAACCCGCGGAACAGATGCCGCCCCTGGCACAATCCGTCATGATTTTGCCCTGCAAGCTCGCTATAACCTTACCCATGCCTCTGATTCAGTCGAAAATGCCGAAGCTGAAATTGCCCTCTGGTTCCAACCCGATGAATTGGTGGAATGGAAACGTTGCACAGAAGATTGGATGTACGAATGACTAAAGAAGACAACTCAGATTATGTGACTGTCTACAACGCCCAGGGCAAACTGGATGGTGAATCTATCAAAGGTTTCCTGGAAGCCCAGGGCATCCCAACTTATCTGGACATCAACGCGCTTGGTCAGATTTATGGATTGACTGTTGGAGACCTGGGAGTGGTTGGTGTGATGGTTTCCAAAGAAAACGAAGCCAGGGCTCGCGATCTGTTAATCAGGATGGAAAGTGGGGAGTATGAAGATGAAGTTTTATTGGGCGCGCCCCTAACACTTGTCCCTGGTGTTGATGAGGAAGAAGATGTCGATCGAGAGAAGGCTGAGGAGGATCATCGCAGAAGAGTTTTATTCTTGTGTACTGAAAATTCTGCCCGCAGCCAACTTGCTGAAGCGATTGTGAACTTTTATCTGCCTAACGAATGGGTCGCGTTTAGCGCCGGCAGTGAACCCACTGGTTATGTCCACCCCATGGCATCGAAAGTTCTCCAGGATGCAGGCATTGAGCATCATGGTTATTCCAAGCCAATCGATGATTTTTTGGGACAGGAATTTGACATGGTAATAACCTTGTGCGACCAAGCCAGGGAACAATGCCCACTCTGGTTGAAAAAAGGGGCCATCATCCATCTTGGGTTTTCCGACCCTGCTCTTTTTGAAGGCACTGATGAGCAAAAACTGCAGGTTTTCAAAGACACATTTGAAGCAATTCGTGCGACGGTGATTTCATATTTAGAGGATATACAAACAGAGCGTTGAAGCAGATTGGACACGAGTTTTGTGTTATTTTTGATTCTCTTACGATAATCTAACAAGTTGTTCCGATAATGGATATAAATTAAATTTAAGTATGGAGGTAAAAAATGAAACCCTATTTAACAAATATTGAAAAAGATTCACTTGAAAACACTGATTTCCGCCGCGTGCTCTACACAGGCTATTTGCAGTTGGTCTTGATGTCTTTGGACCCGAATGAAGACATCGGAAATGAAGTTCACGATCACGTAGACCAGTTCTTCCGCTTTGAAGGCGGCGAAGGCAAAGTTGTAACAGCTGATGGTGAAATAACTGTCGGCGATGGCGATGTAGTGGTAATTCCCGCTGGAACATATCACAACATTATTAACACTTCAGCCACCGAACGACTGTCGATGTACACGATTTACTCTCCTGCCAATCATCCGGATGGCACCAGAGCTCATACCAAAGAAGAAGCTGAAGAACTGGAGAAGAATTACCCACCCGAGTTTCACCACTAAGCCTAATTATTACTTTTCTGAAAATTTCCATAACGCATCGAAGGGATTTTCGATGCGTTTTTTGTTTTTTTTCCCGGAACGGACCTTTTTAATATTACCGAGATCAAATTTGTCCGCCTAAACATTCCACAATTTACCCTCCAACCTGATTTGACAACCGCGAATCTTTCCGTTATAAAGTCAACCATGAAAACTGTTCTTTCTACAAGAATTGTTATTCTTGGGCTAATCTTCAGCCTGCTCCTGAGCAGTTGTGCCAGACTCGCCACTCCACCCCAACCGGTGGCTACGGCAACCGGATTTACAACCACAATTGTTCCTACCTCACAAGCTCAAAATTACATAATTGAAGAAACTCCGCCAACTGAAAGAACCTTGGCCGAAGCTGATCGGGTTTTAGCCTTTGGTGATTACGAACAAGCCCTGAAACTCTATGATGTGAATACTTCAGGTTCATCTGCTGATATTCAGGCAGCTGCTCTTTACGGTAAGGGATTGACCTATTTCAAGCAAAAAGACCTTTTTCAGGCGAAAAGAGCGTTGAACCAACTGCAATCCCAATTCCCAGACAGTCAGCCCGCAAAGAGGGCAAATTTTATCCTTGCCCAGATCAGCCTGGAACAGGAATTGAAAGATGATGCACTGACTTATTACCAGGCTTACGCGCAAGCCCAACCTGGAATTATTGATGCAGAAATTTATTCCCGAATTGGCGATCTTTTAGTAGATTACGGGGATACCGATGGGGCATTGGATGCCTATCGCAAATCCTACCTGGCACCTCAACTCACCAATAACACAATAGTTGCTACCAAAATGGCATCCAGTTACTCCAGTCTGGGGCAGGACGACCTGGCACTGGGAATTTATAAAGAAATCCTGCTCAATACCCAAAGTGATTACACCAAATCGCAGATGAATCTGCTCATCGCTCAAATATTGATCAATCAGGGCAATCCGGAGGAGGCATATACCTACTTGCAGGATTCAGTGAACAATTATCCTTTCAGCTACGATGCTTATACCGCCTTGGTGATGCTCTTGGATGCTGAACAACCCGTTGACGATCTCCAGCGTGGGATCATCAACTACAATATCGAACAATATGACCTCGCGATTGAGGCTTTTGATCGCTACCTGGCTGGACAGGGGTATGCCAAAGACGAAGCGCTTTACTACAAAGCCCTCTGTGTGCGTGCCAAAGGCCTGGTGAGGGCTGGTTTTTCTTCTGCTGAACGCCTGGGTGCTAATGCAGCAGGAGGAACTGCCGAAGACAGGGAAGCTCTCCAGCTCTGGACCGAACTCATTCAAACCTACCCTCAAAGCTCCTACCGTTTCGACGCGATTGAAGACATTATTTACACACAAAACACTTACATGGGTCAATTAAAACTGGCTTTGGAAACGACCCTTGCCTATGTGTCAGCCCCAAACTCGGAACCAGATGCTCCAGAACTGCTCCAGATCGCTGCGAATTACTATTTCCTGGACGGCAAGCTTAAGGAAGCCGCAGATTCCTGGACACGTATCGCGCTCGAATTCCCCACCTCCAGCGATGCTTTTAACGGTTTGTTTTTCGGAGGTTCGTTATATTATGAATTGGGCGAATACGATAAAGCTGCCGATAACTTCAATCGGGCTGTTCTGATCGCGACTCCGGAAACCTTGGAAAAATCAGGTGCAACCTTCTGGTTGGGCAAAGTCAGCCAGGCAAAAGGAGACTTGGAGGCTGCGCAGGATTTTTGGCGCACAGCCGCCCAAATGGACCCTTACGGTTACTATGGCATCCGCGCCAATGAACTATTGAATGATCAACCTCTCTTCCCAGAGGTCAATTTGGGAGATTTGCGGCCAGACCTCGAGACTGAACGCCAGGAGGCAGCCGATTGGTTAAAAATGGCTTTCAGTCTTCCTTCTGATCTCAACACCGATTACAGCAGCGAAATCGCAAACGACAGCCGTTTTATTCGCGGTGTAGAATTCTATCGCCTTGGACTATACAACCAGGCATCGCAGGAATTCGAATCTCTTCGAGATACCTACAAAGATGATGCAATTAACAGTTTTCGCCTGATCGATCTCTTCCTCGAATTGGGCTATTATCAAAGCGCCATCGAAGCCAGTAGATCGGTTTCAAAGTTGGCTGGATACGGAGACTTTCCTCTTTCTACCAATTACCCACCCTATTTTGCCCATGTTCAATATGGAACCTATTACCTGCCATGGGTTGAAGATGTCTCACGCAGATATGATATCTCCGATATTCTTATCTTCAGCCTTATCTACCAGGAAAGCCATTTTGGTGCGTATGCTTTCTCGAGCGCTGGGGCCAACGGGCTGATGCAATTGATGCCTGATACAGCCGCTCAGATTGCCAGCGAGACCGGTTACCCGCCAAACTACACTCAAGAAGATTTAGCCGTGCCCCTTTATAACCTGGAACTGGGCAGTAATTACCTCGCCCGGCAGCTCTTTGTCTTTGAAGGTGACATCTACCTCGCCCTGGCAGCTTACAACGGTGGCCCTGGGAATACGCTGAATTGGAAAGACCAGGTTGGTGACGACCCCGATGTGTTCTTGAACTCGATCCGTTACCTCGAAACCCGTACTTACCTGCGCCGGATCGTCGAAATTTATCACATTTATTCGTTAATCTACGGTAGATAGACATTGTCATCTTCAACGAAACAAAGTGTCTGTGCGATATTATCTCCCGGATCTTTCAGAGATCCTTTCGTATCAGGAAGACCAGGATGACAAGCATTTTAGACAAAAAAAACGGCCCCCGATAACGGAGCCGTTTTTCGTAACTAAACTAATTTCTAGCCGTGCTTGAGGGCAGCCTGGGCTGCAGCCAAACGAGCCAGAGGTACACGGAACGGAGAACAACTGACGTAGTTGTTGCCGATCATATGACAGAACTCGATTGAACTGGGGTCACCACCATGCTCACCACAAATGCCGACCTCGAGAGTCGGGCGAACAGCGCGACCATCAGTCACTGCCCGCTGCATCAAACGCCCAACACCGTCACGATCTAACTGCTGGAAGGGGTTCTTCTGCAGAATGCCCTTATCCACATACACACCCAGGAAGGTGCGCTCGGCATCATCCCGGCTGTAGCCAAAGGTCATCTGGGTCAGGTCGTTTGTGCCAAAGGAGAAGAACTCAGCGTATTCAGCGATTTCACCAGCGGTTACAGCTGCTCGTGGGATTTCGATCATCGTGCCGAATTTGTAGTTTACATTGACTCCCTTTTCGGTCATTACGTCTTTTGCGATTTGAACCAGGGTTGGTTGAACGGCCTTCAGTTCGTTCACATGACCAGTCAGAGGGATCATGACTTCAGGATGCGGGTCAATGCCGTTCAACTTGGCATCGCAGGCAGCCTCAAAGATTGCTCGAACCTGCATCTTCATAATGTCAGGATAAACGATGCCCAAACGGATACCGCGCAGACCCATCATTGGGTTGCTTTCATGCAGACCCTGGACTACCTCAAGCATGTGCTCTTTTTCAGCCAGACCTTCAGTAACACCCTTGGCTTTCATGGTGGCAACTTCGGTCAGCAAGTCTTCCAAAGAGGGAAGGAACTCATGCAGAGGTGGGTCGATCAGACGAATGATCACGGGTAAACCGGTCATGGCTTCAAACAAACCATAGAAGTCATCACGCTGCAGGGGCAAAATCTTCTTCAAGGCGCCAAAATACGCCTGGGCTTCAGGAGAATTCTCCATCTTAGCCCTTTCAGCGTCAATTTCTGCCTTCAAAGCAACTTTATCCTCATCGGTCAATCCCCGACCTTCAAGTCGACCAGATGCCAGAGCAGCTTCGAGGCGATCCAGGTTGTTGAGCATGCTCTGGGTGCCTTCGGCATTTATGATCATTTTCTGAACATCAGGTAAGCGATTCACTTCGAAGAACATATGCTCCGTGCGGGTCAAACCAATGCCCTTGGCGCCGTACTCGCGCGCACGTTTGGCATCTTTGGGGTAATCGGCGTTTGCCCAGACCTGCAAGCGAGAAACTTCGTCAGCCCAACCGAGAAGGGTCATCAGTTCTTTCTGTTCGGTCAGGTCAGGTGTAGTCAACTGGAGCTTTCCAACAAAAACATCACCTGTCGTGCCATCCAAAGAGATCCACTCGCCCTCTTTGACGGTGACACCTTTGCAAGTCATCTGGCGTTTGGCCATGTCGATGGTGACATCAGCTGCACCCACAACACAGGGCACGCCGAATTGACGGGCAACCACTGCGGCATGGGATGTGGCACCACCTTCGCTGGTCAGAATACCTTTGGCAGAGAGCATACCGTGCACGTCATCAGGTTTAGTGAATGGACGAACCATGATCACATCCTGCTTTTCAACGTTGTGCATTTTCTCAACGGTATCAGCATCAAAATAAATCTGTCCGACTGCGGCGCCAGGGGAGGCGTTGACACCATGAGCATAGAAGCGGCCGTCTTTCTTGGCAGCAGCCACGTCGTTCAGTGCAAACTGGGGATGCAGCATCTGGTCGATCTGTTCTGGAGTCACGCGCATGAGGGCCGTATTCTTGTCAATCAAACCTTCCATGACCATATCATGGGCGACTTTGATGGAAGCCTTGGCAGAGCGCTTGCCGTTACGGGTCTGGAGCATCCAGAGCTTGCCATGTTCGATGGTGAACTCGACATCCTGCATGTCTTTGTAATGATTTTCGAGGCGTTCGGTGATATCAAAGAATTGTTTGTAAACCTCGGGTAATTCTGATGCGAGTGTGGAAATTTTGGATGTGTTTCGAATGCCAGCCACAACATCTTCACCTTGGGCGTTCATCAGATATTCGCCGAACATGACATTTTCACCAGTCTGTGGGTCGCGGGTAAATGCCACACCGGTACCAGAGTCAAGACCCATGTTGCCGAACACCATGGTCTGAATGTTCACTGCAGTTCCCAGATCATCAGGAATGCTTTCGCGGCGGCGATAATCGATAGCGCGTTTTGAATTCCAGGAATCAAAAACTGCTGCTACAGCGAGTTCAAGCTGCTTGTAGGGATCCTGGGGAAAATCAAAGCCTTTTTGTGCTTTGACAACTTTTTTGTATTCTTCAGTGATAACAGCCCAATCGGCTGCAGTCATTTCAGTATCACTCTTGTAGCCTTTTTGTTGTTTGTAGGCTTTGAGAGGTTCCTCAAAATGTTCATCGTCGATACCCATAACAACAGTACCGAGCATATGGATCAAGCGGCGATAAGAATCTTCGACAAATCTTTCATCACCACTCAGCTTAACCAGACCTTTGGCAACTTCGTCATTCAAGCCAATATTCAAGACAGTATCCATCATGCCAGGCATGGAGAACTTGGCGCCAGAACGGCAGGAGACGAGCAGGGGATTGGCAGGATCGCCGAATTTCTTTCCAGCTCTTTCTTCTACGATTTTGAGGGCATCCAGAACTTGTTGCCACATTCCTTCAGGGAATTGGCGGGTAACTTGAAAAGCATTACATGCTTCGGTTGTTATGGTAAGACCGGGGGGAACCGGAACACCAGCACGAGTCATGTCAGCCAGGTTGGCACCCTTGCCACCCAACAGACCGCGGACTCCGTCCCAATTGCCGGCATAGGCTTCAGCCTGCTCGACTTCACTAAAAAGATAGACCCATTTTTTTTCAGACATTAAAAATCCTCCTAAGATTCGATTCTCATTCAACGAATGTTATTATCACAATTGATTATTTTACCATGATGCTCGAGGTTTTTTTGAGTATATACAAAATGTTAATAAGTGCTTAGCTAATTTGACTCCACCCACTTCGCCAACATAAGCTCTATCCATAGGGGACTGCCCTGCCCTGGTGAGGGTCGACTTCGTCTTCGGGATTGTACCGTCCAGATCAAAAAGGACTTCCTGCCAAGTTGAATAATCAGCGACGACACCGGTACGATCGTCTCCTTCCGCCCCAAGGAAAAAGATTAATACCTATAGCTTTCGGGGATTGTCAAATCGATCAGCAAATACGCTCTCCTCTGTAAACTGAGTCCGAGCATCTTTGGCTTCGGCGGGATAGCCCACATAAATAACGTTCAATGGAATCACTCCATCTGGTATTTCCAGTACTTTTCGGATTGCTTTTTCAAGTGTCCCGATCGGATGTACTCCGCACCACACAGAACCAAGCTCCAATGTAGTGGCTGCCAACAGGATATTCTGCGTCGCAGCGCTGCAATCCTGAACCCAAAAGCGTTCCATCACTGCCCTTTTTGCCGATCGCAAATCACCACAAACCACGATGGCACAAGGAGCTTCCATCTTACCAAACGGTAAAATTCTGCGCAGACTTGCCAATTGTTCAGTGCTTTGCACAACCACAAACTTCCAGGGTTTCATGTTCATCGCACTAGGAGCTGCCATAGCCGCTTCCAGGAGTGTGGTGATCTGCTGGGTGCTCAGCTTTTGGTCTGTGAACTTCCTGATGCTGCGACGCTGAAAGATCCAGTCGACCTCATTCATGATTCTTGCTTGCTTGATCTGGCTGTTCCATGAGTTGCTCAACATCATCTTCCAGATGCTCAATTTCGGAAGGGGTCGCATCTCCAACTTGTTTTTCTGTCAGAGAAGCAGCTTGTTTTTTTTCTTCGTTGTGCTTCCAGGCGGTACTGATGTCAATAATAATTCTCACCAGTACAATAGCCCCCAGCAATACAACGATGTACCGAAATACCGGTTGTGTCATTTGTGAGTTCTCCTTTGTTTATCAAAACATACTAACGATCAGAGCGCCCAGGGCAAGTGGGACTTCCAACATAGGCATGTGCCCGACCCCCGGAAGAACCACTGCCCTTCCATGCCTGGCAGCACTTACCATGTCATAAGATGATTCGATTTTCATCATCTGGTCTTCACTTCCTGCGATGGCAAGCAGGGGCACATCAAGTTGATGAAGCAAGTCAAATCTGCTGCTTCGCGATGCAATCGCGCGCTGCACATTGGCGAAACCTTCGGGTGGTGTCTTTTCCAGGATTGGAAGTATTCGCTGTCGGATTTCGTCCGACTTGGTGAGCTTTTCAGCCATGTTCATTGCTATAAGCGCCATGCCGGACTCTTCTGCCAACCTCACCTCTTTGAGTCGCGTTTCCTGCTTCTCAGGTGAATCTGAACTCGCATTGCTGGTCACCATGATCAGCGCATCAAGCATTTCAGGATGCTTACTGGCAAAGGCCAGGGCGATATATCCACCCATCGAATGACCTACCAGGGTAAATCTTTCCAACTGCAAAAAGTTGACTAATGCAAAAATATCGTCAGCGAATTGGTCGAGATCACCGGTTGCCTGACCGGTTTCGGTTTCTCCATGTCCGCGTAAATCGGGAACAATAAAGCGAGCCTGGATGCGGTAACGTTTCACTACTTCGTTCCATATGCTGCCATTCAGAGCCAGCCCATGCAGCAAGACCACGGGGTTTCCCTTTCCCAGGTCTTCAAAATACAAATCGATGTCATGGAGTTTTAGTATCAAGTTATCTCCCTTCTTTGATTAACTGTGCGATCAAAACCATGGCTTCATCCTGATTCTTTACCTCACCGATCACTTGAGCTTCGCGGACCGATTCGAGGTAAAGACCAAAGTCAGGTCCCGGCTTTAGGTATAATTTGTTTTGCAGAATTTCTCCATCGATTAAACAGGGAGGGTCGACAATGGTATCGTAATTTTGAAACCATGTCAGGATCACTGTCTCAGCCAGTAATTTAATTTTCCCATCTTTTTTCCCCGCCTTGCATGCATTCACAATGTGCAAAAGTGCGCTCTCCAAACCAAATGAACCCGTTTGTCGGAAATAACGATAGATCTCGAGTGGTTCAACCGTTTCCTCACAGAGCAAGAGTAAATTTTGATAACCTCTGCAAACCAAGTCAAGGAATTTCTGCTCCTTTTGGCCAAGCATAAGGGCATTGGAGAGCTGCTCTGCAAAATTTATGCAAGGCAATTCGCTTTTTTCTGCTGGATCAGCAGTTTTCGCCGGACGATTCCAGAAAAACAGTGAAAAGAGGATCAGGAGTTGTTTCCTGGTACGTCCCCCCTGAAGACTTTCTTCAAGGTGGTGTTTAAGCCCCTGCAGGATCTCTGTTGAAGAGATTCGTGATGGGCACTGGGTAAAGAAAGGTGCCTCCCCATTCCCTATATCGATTGCTTGAAGCAGCATCTCAAGTGTGTTCAAGGGACTGGTATTCTCAGTTGGAAGAACCCGTTCTTTTTGATAGTCACCTTTGGTGTCAGGGAAATTATCTTTAATTCCAAATACCCGGTAACGCAACTGGGATAGGACGCCATATTCATTAAGTAAATCACATGTTAACATAAGGTTCGGAATTGCCAGGGATTTGAGCAGCTCATCCCTGATTCTTTCGCCCGAAATCCCGTTCAACTCCAATGCGGCTACGCGCAATTGTTCGGCGGTTTCATTGTTTACTGCCAGGTCAAACTCCCGTATCATGCGGACTCCCCGCAGGACTCGCAGAGGATCGGTGAGCAGCGAGCGAGGGCTGCTGAGACGCAATTTTCGGCTCCTCAGGTCAGCTTCCCCACCTAATGGATCAAAGATCTCCGCCAGGTTATCCAAATCTACTGCCATGGCATTGATGGTGAAATCGCGCTGGCTGAGGTCTTCCTCCAGGCTATTTCCTATAAAAGCAGTGAAGTCAAGTACAAGTTCTTCAGGTTGACCCTGTTTCAATATAACCCTGGCGGTCTGATGCTCATCATCCAGGGTGTACCAGACACCTCTAAAATGGCGCTTTACTGATTTTGCTAGCGTAACCGACCCATCCGCTGTGACAAAATCGAGGTCCTTGACAGCCCTGCCCAACACAAGATCGCGCACTGCTCCACCCACCAGGTAAACCTTTTGGTGGGGAGCGAGTTGCTTGATCTCATGCAGGAGCGCAGTCAGTTGTTGATCCATGAGGAGGTTCATATTTGTCCAGATCGACCGTTCCTACAAAAGGCAGGTTTCGATAGTATTCGTCCATATCCAGGCCATAACCAAAGACAAATTCATTATTGATCTGAAATCCGCAGTACCGGATCGGCACATCCACTTCACGCCGTTCGAATTTATCGAGCAGGGTGCAGATGTAAATGGAGTTGGGGTTACGTGTTTGCAAAATATCTATCACGGACGAGAGTGTGTGACCACTGTCGATGATGTCTTCAACGATCAAAATGTCTTTCCCAGTGATTCTGGTATTAAGGTCGAGCGTGATCCGCACTTCCCCGTCCGATTGACGCGCACCAATTCCATAGGATGTGACTGCCATAAATTCGATTGCCAGGGGCACGTGGATTTCACGGATCAAATCCGTGAGAAACATTACTCCACCCCTCAGAATACAGACCACTAAAAGGTCTTTTCCGTCATAATCACGTGTGATTTCAGCTCCCAAATCCTTGACACGCTGCTTTATTTGCTCTTCGCTGACCAGTACTTTGTCTAAATATTCGCGATAATCCTGTACCATGCTTACCTCAATCTCTGGGCACTTCGTGATGACGTCGGCAACGGGCTTCGTACATCTCAGAAGCGCCAACGATCACGATCGGGTCATTATAATTGGCAGGTTTACCGTTCACCAGTCTTTGGGTACGGGTAGCTGGTTCACCACAAACCATGCAAATGGCAGCCAGTTTGTCCACCTTGTCAGCTTTAGCGGTCATCACTGGCATACAGCCAAACGGCTCTCCACGGAAGTCAGTGTCCAAGCCAGTTACAATCACTCTCATCCCCAGATCAGCGAGTTGATTAGCTACATCCACTATGCCATCATCAAAAAATTGGGCTTCGTCGATGCCAACAACTGTCACGTCTGGCTCCAGGTTATCGAGAATTTCCTGGGATGAATTGACCGGCAGCGCCTGGTAATCTGCCCCTGAATGCGACATCACTTTGCTATAAGCATACCGGTTATCGATCGCTGGTTTGAAGACCTGTACTTTTTGCTTGGCGATCGTTGCCCGTCGTAAACGGCGGATCAACTCCTCCGTTTTCCCACAGAACATCGACCCCGTAATAACTTCAAGAGAGCCGTAGGTAAGTGTCATAAAACCTCCAATAATTTCAGTTTCTAAAAGTATAAGTCAAGTTTATGATGATGATTGGATTTGTAACCTAGAAAACGATCCGTCATCCTGAACGAGAAGCAGATGATTAAGGTGATAGACCTTCTTTTGGGTAGACTGCAGTTTCAAGTCTTCGATTTCGCCCACAGATTTCCAATCAAGATTAACAAAAAAAGAGGCAGGTATTGAACCTGCCTCTCATTGTCTACCGGTAACTAAATTTCGATCTCTTCTGCGGCCGCGGGCAGTTGATAGCCCATCTGGCGCAGTTGTTTTTTCAGATCGATCAAAGATTTACGACCGAAACCTTCAACTTCCAACAAGGCTCTCTCTCCGCCTTCGAGTTTTGCTAACACGTCGCCAGCGGTGTTGATGCCAGCTTTAGCTAACGCAGCAACTGCCTTGGAGGTTAGTTTGAACTCAGAGATTGGGCGTTCTGGTGAAGTCTTGGACTCAGCAGCAGCCTTCTTCTCGGCAACGATTTCCTGTCGAACCTGCAGACGCTTGTAGAAGCGATCGACCTGACCTTCACGATCGAGGATGCGAGCCTGCTGCCCGGTGTAGAAGGGATGGCAGTTCGAGCAAACTTCAGTTCGAATTTCAGGAACGGTCGAACCAGTGGTCCATTCAGTTCCACAAGAGGCACAAGAAACTTTTGCTTCCGGATAATATTTAGGTTGAATTTTTGTTTTCATTCTTACTACTCACCTTTCGCTGGTCCGTCGGGCGTTTCGTAAACGTGAACGCGCTTTCGGCCGCCAGCCATGGTCTCATATTTAACGTAGCCTTCAATGGTCGCAAACAAGGTGTAATCACGACCCTGACCCACGTTCCATCCGGGGTGGATCTTGGTGCCATGCTGGCGAACCAGAATGTTGCCACTGATTACTTTTTCGCCGCCAAATTTTTTGATGCCCAGGCGTTGTCCCTGGCTATCTCGTCCGTTGCGGGATGACCCGCCACCTTTCTTGTGTGCCATTTCACTACTCCATTACGATTGATTCAACCATCAATCGGGTGTACTTTTGACGATGTCCGGATTTTTTGCGATAATTGATCCGTGGTTTGTACTTAAACACTAAAATCTTCTTACCTTTGATCTGGTCATCAACCGTGGTTTTACAACTTGCCCCTTTGATGTAAGGGGTACCTACTGTCACAGAGTCGCCATCGACCAGCAATACAACCTGGTCGAGAACGATCTCATCGCCGATTTGTGCGGGAAGAAGGTCGACTGTGATCAGTTTCCCTTCTTCGGCACGGTATTGTTTACCGCCCGCTTCAATAATTGCATATTTCATTCTCTCTCCAATCTTCACTTAACCAGTTTCAGAGCGTTTCACCGCCCATCACCGGGAAAGTTGGTTACATAAGTAACCCCAGCCAACAATTGCTGGGGCAACGACTCATTATTTTACAACGCTTGGCGGGGAGTGTCAAGTAAAAATCACGATCGTGGGAGAATGCCTCTCTTTTTTCTCGCATTTCAAATTATACCGCGATACACTAAATTTCCAATGGAAACATACTTCCCAATAGGAGGAACACGATGAGTTTCAAAATAAAACGGATTTATGAAGACTATGATCCAAACGATGGCTGGCGGGTACTGGTCGACCGCATCTGGCCGCGAGGCGTATCAAAAGAGAAAGCTCGGCTGGATGAATGGTACAAAGCCGTGGCTCCTTCAACTGAGTTGCGTGAATGGTTTGGTCACATTCCAGAAAAGTTCGCTGAATTTGCCAGAAGATATGATAAAGAGCTTGATGCTAATACCGAAGCGCAGGAAGCTATCTCTCAGTTACGCGCGAAGAGCAAAGAAACCACAGTTACCTTGCTCTACAGCGCTAAAGATACTGAGCACAACCAGGCAGTAGTACTGCGGGATTATTTGGACAAACAGGCATAACTTTTCTGTGGGAGAGGTTATCATTGCCCGGGCAGAATCGCTGTATCTGGAATTTTTTCCAATTTTGCCTTGACTTGACTGAAAACCTCGTGTAGAATTGCCCTCTTGATGCTCCTATGGTCTAGTGGTTAGGACGCGGCCCTTTCAAGGCTAAAACCCGGGTTCGAGTCCCGGTAGGAGCACCAGTAATTATATATTTCCTTGTTGGGACTGGGCTATGGTCCAAAATTAGGGCAAATTTGCCACTAATTACGGAGATAGCCCATGAACTTTTAAAATGTGCAATTCTCAGCCGTGGAAAGATCATACGCACAACCTCTCTAAACTTGAAATATGCAACATTTTCTCATTTCAACTGAATTCTCCCGTCCTAATTTCACTCTTGCTTAATCATTTATCTGAGCCAGGAGTTGACAGGATTCTCAGGAGAATAAAAAAGCAATCTCCACGCAAGTTTCACAAAGAGCTCTCAGATTGAGTCAAAGAAATTTTTAGTTATCATTTGCCCTTTCACAGTTTTTTACTTTTTGAACGACTTTACCGTTATTCAGATTAATAGTTGTTTCAAGAAACTCGGGAATGAAATTTTTCAGATCAATACTAATAATGACGATGTTGCTGGTAAAATAATAAAGAATGCTTTCAAGATGAGAGACGTCCTCATCAAGGAAATTAAATTGATAATCATCTCTAATTACACACAGAATATGATTGACCACCAGGTGAAGGATCATTTTTTTTCAAAGGATGTGCGCAGTAGTGGGGAGACATATATAAATGCATGAATTCGATGAAAAGAACAGAGCCGATAGCGTCAGGATAGCAAACACTGGATCTGCCAGGTCTCTTGTTATCTTTAAGACAGAAGAGGATAAGTACGGTCGGGACATTACTGCAATGAGTGATTTTTTTGACGGGTACATACAGCAGATGTCATTATCCATAAAAGAGCAGAGCAATTTGTCAGTAGTAACAGAACTTCCTGTTGCTGATTTGGGAATCATCAATGAAGTTCTTCATCGTGCTGATGTTGTAATTAAAGGCGAAATTACACTGATACCTGATTTCGATAATTTGTCAGTTGACATTAAAACGAAGTTAAGAGAAGGCATCTATAAGATCGGAAATTCCAGACAGGTAGATGGCAACTTACGAGCTGTGATTCTGGATGAAAACGATGTTCGCGTGAAAGATATAACTTTAAAGAAGGTGATCAACACTCTTGACAATATTGAAACATTAAGAAGTATTGGCAATCAGCTGCAGATGCGACAGATTTACACGCAATTGGCAGATATTCAAGAATTCCAGACATACCAGATTGAGAAGGACAGGGACCGTGACATAATCGTTCCGTTCCTGAATGCGAGATCGTTGGTACTCGAAGCTGAAACCAAAGAATCCGAAAGCGAACGCATACAGATGCTTAAAGAGGCAGATGGAAATGTCAGGTCTGCTTTGAACGCGGTTTATCAGGATATGGAAACAACATCAAAATGTTTCGCAGAAAATACAAACAATCCATTTTTGCTGCCTGGAAAGCCGATTAACAGGTATATCGAATATTTAGTAAGTGATATGCAAATCGCCACGAAATATGCAGGTGTTCGAATGCAGTTGCTGGAGTATCTGGGTGATACTGAAACTGCCAGGGAAGTGTTGCAACAATACCAACATGCAATGTATGACTTCTTTACCAAACCTGTCACAAAAAAGGGGTTATCAACTGTAGCATTAATCCACGATTACTTCCCCTATAATAAAGCCAATCGGAATTGTTGGTACAATTTTTCACAAGAGATGAAACCTGCTCTGGAATCGGGCATGAGTGCCTTGGAATTAGGCATCAACGCTGGTGTTAACAATGGTGTATTTATCGTTTCTGCGGAGGATATTGGTAATGGAGAAAACAGAGAAGGGTAATAGAACGTGCTTGACTTGTGGAAGGATCCTTACAAATCCAGATGAAAATATTAGATTATGCCCAAGGTGTCAAAAGATAGGCATTTCTGTGGCTGCTCCGGTTGGGGCACTTGGATTGTCCGCTGTTGTTAAAAAACTCGGTCCAAGACTTTTGAAAGGGACAGTCTATTTAATAAAGGGTCTAAAAAAGTAGGCCGCGCAAAGGACAATCCTCCAATAAGATGGAGGTGAGCGCGATGAAAGGTTACTAAATTAAACGATTGCAGAGCAAGTTTTTGAATTGCTTACGAATTCACTACCGTGCTTTCAGGAGAAGTATCACTCACAATCACTTGGAAAATCACCAATAAAACAATTCATAAACCAAAGACAATAAACGCTAAGCCTAACGCGCAACACATTTACCACCTTATCTTCACCCTCCATACGTTCTGCATCTACCATGTGGATTATATCCATCATGGCGCGCTGCCTAAAACCACGCCAATGAAGGCTGGTTTATGTTTATTGAAACTGACTGCTATTTTCAAACAATTCGTTCAGCAGTTCTCCCCTGGCTTCGGGGGTCATTAGTGTGGGGGTGGACCAATTGAAAAACTGTGCTGTGAGCAGCTCCACACCAATGTATTTCCCATCATAGAAAACATGACGGTCGAGAAAAGCTTTGTTCGAATTATCGAACCAGCCCAACTGGTCAAAAAAGAGGTTTCCAAGTCCATAGTGGATGAAGCCATCCTGGTAGAACTCATAAATATGGGGAACGTGCGCCTGGCTGCCACTCACAACATCCGCCCCGGCTTCGACCATCCGTCTTGAATCCGCGATCATCTGCTCTGTCGGGTGCCAACGGTATATTTCCTGATGCTGAAAGGTGACGATCACAAGATAGCCTTCTTCGTCAAGCGCCTTTACTTTTGCCGCCATATCTTCCATATCACAATGCAGCGCACCAGGCACAGTTTCGCTGGCAGTCGCATAGCCCGGTGCTTTGGCGTTGCAGCCTAAAAAGGCGATATTGTTCCCATTATGCTCAATTTTCAACGGTTGGCGAGCTTCGTCAAGATCCCAACCACCGCCATAATATGACCAGCCTTCATCACGATACATTTCAAGAGTAAGATACATCGGTTCCGGACCCCAATCGGCGAAATGGTCACCGGTTAACTCGACAACATCGGTTCCAATTTCACGCATTAGATCGATATAGCGCACGTCAGAGCAAAATCTCAGGTCACTTTGAACCCATTGAGGAGCAGGACAATCGCTGGCAAAAGGCACCTCGTTGCTCACATGGGCTATATCAGCTTCGCGCATCACTTCGCTTACAGACTCGGCGGGACTCAAAACACCGTAGAGCTCCATTTCTTTCGCGGTTGCACGGGTAAGCGCGGTAACACCGGTGAGGATAACCGTGGTCAGCTTTTCCTCGTCGCGATTTGTTTTTGGCAAAATTGCCTGGAGTTTGGCAGCCATGGCGTCAACGGTGGCTTTGTCTGCCTGTGTTTCCGCAGCCACAGACAAGCCGAATCCAAAGCTTAACGGATAACCGGAGGGGTCGAAATCTTTACGAAGAGGGGAAACACCATCAATGGCAATCACTTTCCAGGTTGGCTGGATCTGCTGGAAGGGAACCACCGCCCAGGCATTTGTGCGTGTGATGCGATACCCGAGCATCTCACCCGGAGTTAAAGCAGATATCTGTCCATGTGGGGTGCCGTAGATGGCAGTAAGCATTTCCAGGGTGGATTGCTCCATCACCAGCTCTGTAACAGAAAGATCCGAGCCGTTTTGCCAGAAATTTTGGAATTCTTCGTGTGAAACCGAATCTTGCACAGTGGTGAACGGGGCAACAAGGGCGAAGACCCAGCGGCTGAGTTCCTGTTCGGGGTTAAAGGTCAGCCTGAACGTTGCGCTTTCTTCAGAACTTCCATATTGATCATAAAAGGTACGAATTTCTCCTTCCAACAGATCAGAAGGCAGCGCGGGATCAAACCAAATTGTCAGGGCGTGCTCGGTTGGGGTTGCGGCAGGGAGATTGGCGCCTGGGGTTGTGGTTGGTGGAAGAGTTGGTTTGGTTGTTGTGGGTGTTGTTTGGGATGGCTGCTGTAATGGGTCACAAGCGGCAAAAAGAAGCACGAAAACCGCCAGGAAGATAATAATTTGGGTTGTTTGTCTTTTGATCACATCTCACCTTCCGAACGGATATGATTATAACGTGAAACAACTTTCGCTCTTTTTGGATATAGGTTTTGTGCCAGCACAACAAGTGTTTGTTGTGCGCTCCCCCCATTGGTCCAGTTTCTATAGTTAGCGGTATGACCGACGCCACCTATTCGTAGGGAATGCGGCTTGTCCCATTCCGGCGAAGCCAATTTTTCGTAGGGAATGCGGCTTGTCCCATTCCGGCGAAGCCATCTTTTCGTAGGGAATGCGGCTTGTCCCATTCCGGCGAAGCGATGTTGTTGTAGGGAATGCGGCTTGTCCCATTCCGGCGAAGCCATCTTTTCGTATGGAATGCGGCTTGTCCCATTCCGGCGAAGCCACTTTTTCGATATGAACGCGGTCATCTCCCTCTTCCGTTTCCTGTTTTATAAATTGTGTCAATTTACGGATGGAGCAAGCGCCTTCCGTACTGATATTCAATTGAACCAAAAATTTCTGCAACAATTCAAGCTATTTGGAAGAAACTTTCCAGACACTAAGATGATAAATTCAGGTAGGCTGACGCTTGGTTGATGCCTGCCTCAACAACCTGATTTGCTATAAGCCCTCCTGAGAATCAGGCTTACTCCGTAGAGCGACAGTGCCAACCAAGGGAAAAAAAGCCCCTCAATACTTTCGTTTTGAGGGGCTGGGTGAAACTGTGATGCTTGTTTAGTTCTTTCCTACAGTTGGAATGAAAATCTGGAAAGTATAGTCAGCTGCCACACAAGTTTGGAACTGGACATCATCGATATACCAACCTTCAGCTGAGCCGGAAGAACCCGTGCCAAGGCGGAAGCGGAATTGGGCTGTCTTTCCTTTGAATGGGTTCAAATCGACCACGGTTCTAACCCATTCGGTCTCGTTCTGACACCATGCCTGTTTGCCTACCAGGGGATTATAGGCGCCGGTTGTAACAATTCCGTTATAAGGGTTGGTTAACATATAAGGTTTGCCAACCTGGCTCCAGGTAACCCCGCCATCAAGACTGACTTCCAGAATTGCTCCGTCGTTGCAGGCAGTCGGGCTGTCAAATGTCCAGCGATGCCAGAAAATGAGTGAAACCGGTTCTGTAGTCTGTGGCACAGTGAATTTTGGGGAGATCAGTCTTTGGTCCGACTGAACCTCTGGCACAGATGCCAACACTGAATGGTTCGGTGAATACGCTCTGACGGTAGTAAGGTCGAATTTGAACAATCCATCCAACGGGTTTTGCCAGTTATCGAGCCCGTCTTCAAAGTCGTCAAAGAAGAGGATCTCTTTAACAGTACCCTGGGCGCAGTCGCCTGGTCCGGGTCTGGTGCGGAAAGTGAACTCGTCGGTACTGTAAACGCCACCACAAACATTTTCGGCCGCCACACGCCAATAATATTGCGTATCCGATGCCAGATTGGCAGATAGGACGAAGTTGGTTGCGGTGATACCTGCCCGGTCGATCACGATGTGGCTAAAATTACTATCCAAAGCCACCTGGAGCCGGTAGGATTCTGCATCCGGAACGTTTGACCAGCTGAATGTAGGGCGCTGCGAGACATCGCGAGCGCCGTCGGCAGGAGCAGTCAATCGTGGACCGGCAGAAGTGATCGGTTTATAAATGGTCATTTCAATATCGGCACTATGAACGAGGCTGCCCGAGGTGCCCGTAATTGTAAGCGTTTGCACGCCGGTCTCAGCGCTGCCATCACCTGTGATTGTCGCGTTGGTTGAACCAGGAGGTGTCATGGGATTGGTCGCGAAGCTGGTCGTGTACCCTTCCAGAGGCGAGGCGCTCAGTGCGACCGGACCAGTGAAATCATTAATCGTTGTCAGGTTCACTTTGGCAATGTTGTCGCCAATATTGCAGGTTTTCAGTGCAGTTGGAGAGACGCTGAGGCGGAAGTCCGGGAATTTTGGTTTCATCACGATTTGAAGTGAGGGGTCACCAAAAATGTGATAGGTCTCACGATAATAGTCATCACGGGAGGTTCCATAATCTTCGACTGCCTGGAGACCATATTGGATTATCTGGGCAACGCTTGGGACAGAATCGAGTGTGGGGTCCTCATAAAGATGGTCGAAAATCGCCTTCTCGATCACTTCATCCTCGTACCAATATGTGCTGTCGCTTGAACCTACGAAAGTCAGCGCGCCATTAACCGGCTCGATCGCCCAGGTATCACCAAAAGATTCTGAAGCATTAAAATCAGCTGTGATACATGCGTGAGAAACCACGTATGGGATCGCCACACCAGTCATATTACGAACATCGGTTTGGGTAACACGCGGGGCATCCCACAAAGTCGTGCCACCGTGACCAGAATAAACCAGCATAACCCGGTCATCGTTCATTGTTGCCACCGCATTGGCACCGGTGCCGCCATAGGTGATGGCATAAACCTTATCACCGCCAGGCTGAGGATTATTCGGGAAAATGCCGGTATAGTCCAGGTCCAGGGTATAGTTTTCAATTACATAATTGTGCGTTCTCTCAGCAAAATGGTAATAACTGCTGTCATTGGAGGCCAGGAAAGAAATTTTCTTAACCCAGTCTTCATCACCGGCAATAGCGTGATAAGCAACATATTTGTCAACCATCGCACTCAGTTGGTCTGTGGTCTTGACAGGGAAGCGACCATAGAAGATATCAGGATAGTATTCGGTCTCATTATCCATGGTGAAATACTGCAGGTCGGTTCGGTACCCACTTGAGGTGCGCATGACGTAGTTGGTCAGACTGCCGGCAGGGTTACCGCTGACATAGTCGCCCACCAGGATGGCATAATCGGGTGGGTTGGCGCCGTTATATTGAGCTTTGATATAGGTTTTGATCGCGGTTGTCGTGTTACCGCCGGCTGTGGTCAGGTTTGCCACAGAAACAGTGAAACCCTGGCTCTGCTTCAAGCTGACGAAGTTTGCCAATCCGGCTTCGTATATATCTGCTGTAATGATCAGCAAATGCTGTGAATCGTTGGGGATTGCAACCGGTCGCCCTTGGTTGTAGTTCAAAACATCGCCCTGGAGCATTTCGTTAAAAGGTTGGGAGTTGAGCCGGTCTGCTTCAGAAAGCGTCAGAGCCATGTCGCTGCCTTCCAGGTTAAGGCGGAAGGTCATTTCAGAAGTAGTTTCCAGTTCACCCAGTGCTGCATTGTAGCGCACAGGGCGAATTTCGACGACAACAATCCTGTGCCCGCGAATGATGTAATCCTCGGAAATGGAAAGATATTCGGCAGGGTAAAAACCGCCTCCATAGAGTTGTGCGGATGGTGCGCAGGGTTCAACCGGGTCACCACATTTTGGCTGTGAAGGCTGAACCGGGGCGATCGTGCCTTCCATTCCGAGGCGAGACAGACTGACTGTCTGAGTTTCAGCCTGCAGGAGCTGAAGGCTAACCTCAGCCCCCAGGGGGACTTCGATCATTCTTCGTAAAACAGGTAAGTTGGGCGCACCAACAAGGTCGTCAAAAACATATCCTTCTCCGCCAAGGGTCAGATAGCGCTGCCCGGCGATGAGGGTTTCTCCAAAGCGCGCTCCGGGCATGAATGCCTGGACATCAATTGCTTCAGGAGAGGCAGAGAGGACTTCAACAGCGGGAGTTGTGCCTCCGGTCTGGGGACCGAAAGCCAGCCACTGATTATTAGCCTCTTGAGCGGATACCGGCGATGCCAGCAATCCAACGACAATTAATCCAACGATTAAACTGATTAAAACTTGGTTTAGGTGAGAAATATTGCTTCGGGTTTGCATTAAGCCTCCTGGATATTTGTGCGTGCCGCAATGGCACCTTGCAGATTTTATCAGCAAGTTCGAAATTTAAGGTGATATTGGGCAATAAACTTTCCAGCTTCAGGTGTTTTTTTTCAATCCCATAATGTCAGGATCAGGTCTTGTTTTTAGATCACTATGATAAACTTGTGCAATGCTCGCTCATATTTTTTCATGCGCTGTAATTGGGCTGGATGGTGTCCTGATCGATATCGAAGTCGATTACGGGCAGGGCTTGCCAAAAATGGCAATCGTCGGTCTGCCCGATGAGGCAGTAAAGGAGAGCCGCGAGCGTGTCTATTCAGCCATTAAGAATGCTTATTTGGTCTATCCGCGCAAACCCCTCACAGTGAACCTCGCCCCTGCATCGGTCAGAAAAGAGGGTCCCTGCTTCGACCTGCCGATTGCTGTTGGTGTGTTGGTGACTGGTGAGCAGATCGCCCCCGAAGCAGTGGAAAACTCGCTGATCATCGGCGAATTATCTCTGGATGGTTCCGTCAGGCATGTGCGTGGAATCCTGGCTGCTGCCGCGCTGGCTCGAAGCGAAGGCTATCATAAGGTTTTCGTGCCGGCTGTAGATGCGCCGGAAGCTTCTTTGATCCCGGAAATTGAGGTTTACCCGGTAGAGACGCTCAACCAGCTCTGGCAGCATTTTACGGGTGAAAATCCGATCGCGCCATTTAAACCAGGAGATGTCCGCGCCCCTGAATTTGAAATGCAATCGACCGATTTTAGCGAAGTAAAGGGGCAGGAGCATATCAAGCGCGCGCTGGAAGTGGCGGCATCAGGCGGGCATAATGTATTGATGACAGGATCTCCAGGGGCAGGTAAAACGCTGCTTGCCCGGGCGATGACCTCGATTTTACCTTCGATGAGCCTGGACGAATCGCTGGAGGTCACCCGTATTTATTCAATCAGCGATCAGCTTCCCGCTGAAACGCCATTGATCCGCCAGCGTCCCTTTCGTGCTCCGCATCATACGATCAGCCACGCCGGACTGGTTGGAGGCGGACGCGTTCCGCGCCCAGGGGAGATCTCACTCGCACATAGAGGGGTTTTGTTTTTAGATGAGCTGCCCGAATTTGGCAAGCATATCCTCGAGGTGCTGCGTCAACCCCTGGAAGACAAAATTGTGACCATCAGCAGAGCCCAGGGATCATTTACGTTCCCGGCGAATTTCATGCTCGTGGGAGCGATGAACCCCTGCCCCTGTGGTTATTTTGGTGATAACATGCGCCAATGTACCTGTGCTGCTTCTGCAATCTCGAATTACCAAAAACGTATTTCCGGACCGCTGCTGGACCGGATTGACATCCATCTGCAGGTACCGCGGGTCGACTATCAGAAATTGAGCGAAAAGCGCGCAGGTGAGAGTTCGGAGACGATTCGAGAACGCGTTGAAACAGCCCGGCGGAGCCAGATCAAACGATTTGAGGGGACAAGACTGGTCAGCAATGCTGATATGACCCCCAAAGAAATCCGCCAGTATTGCGTTTTGGACCCTGCTGGAGAAGGCTTGATGAAGACAGCCATGCGCCAGCTGCGCCTCACCGCGCGGGGGTACCACCGGGTTTTGAAGTTATCGCGCACAATCGCGGACCTTGCCGGCGAACCCAGCATCAAAACCGAACACCTCGCCGAAGCCCTGCAATACAGGCAAACTGAAGAATTGTGAGCAGCAATTTTACCTGTCATTCACCTTACACTGTCTAGCCAACCGGCACCGCTCATTCCTTTCGCAAATTTAAAGTCATTATTCAGAGAGGTTTGGAACTCGCGAATATAGCTCAATCAGTAATCGCAGCTCCACGCTAAAGTCGGAATCTTCCTCACATTTTCTCCAATTAGGTGATGAGGTAAAAAGAGTCAGCAATTCTCAATATGGAATAATCTATTTATTTTATGGTGTAGGGGACAGTTGTCACGCCGTCCCGCGAGTAGCCGT